>Ga0272442_10004902_pt1 | contig 18093 bp, 8 predicted proteins | sample SSMForm2O_FD_200262 | JGI IMG/M metagenome (GOLD analysis project Ga0272442, IMG submission 200262) | Marine sediment archaeal communities from Little Sippewissett salt marsh, Falmouth, MA, United States - SSM-Form-2O | ecosystem: Environmental > Aquatic > Marine > Wetlands > Sediment ... | reverse complement strand
GAATCTATTCATGTTCCATAGGTAGCTCTCAAATATTCCGAGTTTTATGTTGTATTAATTATAAAAAAGTAAATGTTGAGTTTATACGAAAAATAACTCAGAAATTGAGGTAACTGGATAGTTACGATGAAAATAACGAAAGTGATAAAAGTAACTTTATAATGTGGACTCACGACATAGCAAGAAATTTTATTATAATTTTTGTAGTCCTCATATGGCCTATAGTGCTTTTATATTTCGATTATAAGAAAATAAACTACATTACATTTTATGGAATAGAGGAATTGCAGTTCCCGGTCTATATAATTGCTGCATCATTTGTTGGCATCCTCTCTTACCTTTTTTTAAGTATTGAAGATAGATTCAGCCAGCTCATTCCGGAATATGTGAAAATAAGTATTGCCTGGTCATATCTCAAAAGAATCCTTACCGCACCTTTTATAGCCCTGATAGGCTTCTATTTGCTAAATCACCTTCTAAGAATAGAAGAAGTAAGTGAGATAAATGATTATTTTGTTTTCGTGTTTTCCTTTTTTGCCGGAGTATTCACCAAAACGATAGAAACATGGATCTTTGCATGGGTTCAAAAACTTCTCCCCGGAGACAAAAAGAATGAATTCGATGCAAGGGTTGAATACAAAGTCGAAAACTCCTGCTTTGTCACAAAACTGCTGCTCGACGAAGAACTCGCATATATGCTGTACAGCGCAAAAATAAGAACAATCGAAGGCCTTGCAAGCTTCGATGATGATATTGAGACCCTTATCAAGAAAGTTAACTTTGATACACGAAACCTGGGAGAAGGAACCGGATGTCCACTCAAAAAAAGAAAAAAACTGCTTGGAAACTATACGGAGGAACAGCTCAAACTGTATACTAAAAGGGCAAAGTATTATACGGAGATGGACAAGAAATCGAGTTTAGTCAAAGACCTTAAAATGGATAGAGATCTGGCATTCAAGCTCTGCATCCGCGCCGGTATAAAAGATCTTGATGATCTGATAAACTGTGATCCTAAATACGTCCATAAAAAAATTTGTGATTACAAAAAGGAGTCTCAAGAGGCTCATGACAGATTGTGTGAATGTCCGGAAGAAGTAATTCAAAACTTCAAGGAAAGAGCAAAGGTAAAATTAACAAAACGGAAGCTCCAGGACACCGATACCTCATCGTATTGACCGCAGCCAGGCATCCTTTGCTAAGTTCCGGACATGAAACCGGTAAGATCCTAAATTTGATTTTACCACCCCAAATCTTTTTTTTGGATCGGATTTCCTGATTTCCCGGCACACTTTTTTGTTTTCCGCTATTCAGAACCCCGGGCTCTCACCGGGTGCCGAAGGCAGCCGGCTTTTGCAGAATGTAAATGAAAAAGAAGAAAAAAAGCTGCGTACACTACTTTTTTACTTTATAGATTTCCCGTCCCAGTAAAAGTAACACCTTCAGAAAAATTTCCAGTTCAAATTTGCTGTTTTCCAAATTTAGAATTTTCTCTCAATAAATATTATTGCGTTTAGATATAGATAAAGTCAATATATTTTTATTCAATAAGTACATTTTGAGATTAAAACTATTGATATTAGACAATTAAACCTCATAATATTATGGCTTCTATATACCCACTTATTGATGCGCTGTGAAATTTACACTTCAAGACGACAACAAAAAGAAACTAGCGATATAAGATAGTAGAATTTACCCTTAAATTTATAAATTTCGAAAAAAGAGCAACAGTTATAAAGATTGATGGATATACCTGAATAAAAAACCCTGAAAGAATAAAAATCAAGTTTTATTGAAATCTTCTAGGTAAGTGACCATGAGTAAACTCGAAGACCTGATACCCAACGCAGCAGTACGCGGTATTCTTGCAGATTGTGTAGTAACCGTCATACACGTGGATTGGTTCGGTTCGGAAGCCCTTGATCTGACCTACAAAACTCCTGAAGGCAAGCCGGCAAGTGAACTTCTCTACCGTCATGATGAGACAAGAATTGAAGTTGTTGAGCAGGGGAGGCCGTGGAGCTTCGATGGGGATGGAAGTCTTTTCAGGCTGGTTTCGGAGGCACACAGGATACGTCTTGCACACCTGTTCGATCCGGTACTGGCTGTCCACACCTCAGTGGTAGAACCGCTTCCTCACCAGATCACGGCGGTATATGATAATATGCTGCCTCGCCAGCCGCTGCGTTTCCTGCTGGCTGATGACCCGGGAGCCGGAAAGACAATCATGGCAGGACTTCTGATGAAGGAGTTAATAGTTCGGGGGGACTTACAGCGCTGCCTTGTTGTTTGTCCTGGAAGCCTGGCAGAGCAGTGGCAGGATGAACTTTACCGGCGCTTCAATCTTCCTTTTGAGATTCTGACCAATGATAAATTGGAGGCTGCACGTACAGGAAACTGGTTCATGGAAACAAACCTGGTTATTGCACGTCTGGACAAGCTTTCACGTAATGAAGATGTGCAGGAGAAACTCAAGGCTCCTGACTGCCGCTGGGATCTTGTCGTCTGTGATGAAGCGCACAAGATGTCAGCAACATTTTTCGGCGGCGAGATTAAGTACACAAAACGTTACAGGCTCGGGCAGCTCCTTTCCGCTCTCACGCGTCACTTCCTTTTAATGACAGCAACTCCGCACAACGGGAAGGAGGAGGACTTCCAGCTTTTCATGGCCCTGCTGGACGGAGACCGTTTTGAGGGACGTTTCCGCGATGGAGTCCATGCAGCAGATGTATCGGACCTGATGCGCCGGATGGTCAAGGAAAACCTTTTCAAGTTTGACGCAACGCCGCTTTTCCCTGAGCGCATTGCCTATACCGTTCCGTACAAACTTTCGGATGCTGAAGCACGGCTTTACAGGGAAGTTACCAATTATGTGCGCAATGAGTTTGACCGTGCAGAAGCACTCCAGAACAATAAACGGGCAGGCACTGTTGGCTTTGCACTTACGATCCTGCAGCGCCGCCTTGCATCGTCTCCCGAGGCAATCCGCGAATCACTTCGCCGCCGCCGAGAACGCCTGGAAAGCCGACTGCGTGAAATGGAACTGATCCAGAGAGGAGCTAAAGTAGGCCCGATATTCAACGGCAGAGTACTCGATGCAGAGGATCTGGAAGACCTTGAAGACGCACCTGACAGTGAGGTAGAAACGGCTGAAGAGGAGATCCTGGACCAGGCAACTGCGGCCCGCAGCATTACCGAATTGAAGGCTGAGATAGAAACTCTGAGGCGTCTGGAAGCTCTCGCAGGCGCGGTTTGCAACAGTGGAGAAGACCGAAAATGGAGGGAGCTTGCAAGCCTGCTTGAAGAGATCTTCAATCCTGCATCCGCATCCAACCATGCCGCCGAAGAGCCTTCACGATCAGGGACAGGGGAGATCCCAAAGCTTGTGCCGTCCCCTCACCAGAAACTGGTCATTTTCACCGAACACCGCGACACACTGAGATACCTGGAAAAACGTATCAGAACCCTTTTGGGGAAGGAAGAAGCTGTTGTCACAATCCACGGGAGTAAGGGCCGTGAGGAACGGATGAAGGCACAGGAAGCGTTCAAGCATGACCCTGAGGTAAAGGTCCTTCTGGCAACTGACGCCGCTGGTGAAGGTATTAACCTGCAGAGGGCTCATCTGATGGTCAATTATGACCTGCCGTGGAATCCAAATAGGATTGAACAGCGTTTCGGACGTATCCACCGTATAGGACAGACAGAGGTATGCCACCTCTGGAACCTCGTTGCCGAAGAAACCCGGGAAGGCGATGTATACCAAACCTTACTTAATAAGCTAGAACAGGCACGGGAAGCCCTTGGCGGCCAGGTATTTGACGTCCTTGGCAAGCTCCAGTTCAATGGAAAACCACTGCGTGAGCTGCTGATCCAAGCTGTACGCTATGGTGAACAGCCCGAAGTTCGGGCCAAACTTACCCAGGTGGTTGAAAATGCCTTTGACCGCCTCCAGCTTCAGGACCTTCTGGAAGACCGGGCCCTTGCCCATGACGCCATGGACGCAAGCCGGGTTTACCGCATCCGTGAAGAGATGGAACGGGCTGAGGCAAGAAGGCTCCAGCCTCATTATATTGAGTCTTTCTTCCTTGAAGCATTCCAGCTTCAGGGAGGCACAATAAAGCAGCGTGAACCCCGCCGCTATCAGGTCACGCATGTTCCGGCACCGGTCCGAAACCGTGACCGCCTTATAGGTATGGGTGAGCCGGTACTGCCAAGGTATGAAAGGATTGCTTTTGAGAAGCCTCTGGTTGCACCTCAGGGAAAACCACTTGCAGCTTTTGTCTGTCCTGGACACCCTCTGCTTGCTTCAACAATAGACCTTGTACTGGAACGCCACCGCGACCTCCTGCGGCGGGGAACTGTACTGGTAGATGAACGTGATCCGGGAACAGATCCGCGGGTTCTTTTCTACCTTGAACATTCCATTCAGGATGCAAGCCCGACTCGTCTGGGAGACCGGCGCATCATTTCCAAGAGGATGCTCTACGTTGAACTGGACGCAGCCGGGGATACCAGGCATATGCATTATGCACCTTACCTTGATTACCGGCCGCTCGCTTCCGATGAACCAGATGTAGAAGAGATTCTTGCAAGGCCAGAATGTGCATGGATCAGCCGGGAACTGGAGCAGAAGGCACAGGGGCACGCCGTTGCCCATGTTGTCCCGGAACATCTCAATGAGGTCCGTTCGCGTAAGCTGGAGCTGATCGAAAAGACTGAAGCAGCGGTAAAAGACAGGCTGACCAAGGAGATTAACTACTGGGACCACAGAGCCGAAGAGTTAAAGCTTGAGGAATATGCAGGCAAACCCAATGCCAAGCTCAACTCCGGAGAAGCCCGCAAACGTGCAGATGCCCTGCAGGCACGCCTGGAAAAACGCATGGACGAACTGAAACTGGAAAGGCAGATTTCCCCGCTCCCGCCAGTAGTAATGGGCGGCCTGCTTGTAGTACCCGCAGGACTGCTTGTGAAGATGACAGGAAAGCCGCTTCCGGAGTCAGCACAGCCGTCAGACACCCAGGCTTCTGCTGCTAGGGCCCGCGCTATTGTGATGGAAGTTGAACGCAGCCTTGGTTTTGATCCGGTAGACCGGGAGACAGAAAAACTCGGCTATGACATAGAAAGCCGCATCCCGGGCACAGGAAAGCTCCGCTTCATTGAAGTAAAAGGCCGGGTCTCCGGCGCAAAAACTGTCACCGTTACCAAAAATGAGATCCTCTACTCTCTCAATAAGCCGGAAGACTTCATCCTTGCAATCGTTGAGTTCATGCCGGATGATAGTCACCGGGTGAACTACCTTCGCTACCCCTTCCAGCGCGAACCCGATTTCGGGGTGACCAGCGTTAACTATGACTTTGCAGAACTTATTTCGAGGGCGGAGGAACCAAGATGACTCCCCGTCCCGAATATTTTGAGCAGATACGTGAAAGTTCTGCAAGACGGTGGGAACAACTTGAAAAAGACCCCGAACTTGCCGGACCCTGGCATCAGCTTTTTAAACAGGTCCAGAGCCCGAGGCACATACTATCGGAACTGCTTCAAAATGCTGACGATGCAGGAGCCACAAGAGCTTCCGTTCAAATCGAAAACGGAGTGTTTATCTTCAAACATAACGGCGAGGATTTTATTGCAGAACATTTCGCTTCCCTCTGCCGGTTTGGCTACTCGAACAAGCGGGCGCTTCATACAATCGGTTTTCGAGGTATCGGCTTCAAGAGCACGTTCAGTCTTGGGGACAGGGTAGAACTCTCCACACCAACCCTGTCTGTTGCTTTCGATAAAAAAAGATTTACCGAACCCTTCTGGATTGATGCGCCTCTGCAAAGAGACGGCCTTACACAGGTGCGTGTCAGGATCCGCGATCACCACCGCCAGCGGGAGGTTGAAAAGAACCTTCAGGAATGGTTAAAAAGCCCCGTATCTCTCCTCTTCTTCAAAAACATCCGCTACATTCGGATACAGGATAACGAGGTTCAATGGCGCAGTCTCGGACCCGGACCTGTTGCAAACACCGAATGGGTTGAACTTGTCGGCAAAGGCGAACAGCCTTTTTTGTTTGCCAGGTCTGCCTTTGAAAATTTTCCAGAGGAAGCACTAGCCGAAATCAAGGAAGAGCGTATGCTCACTGTTGGAGAAGATATAGACTTTCCACCGTGCCAGGTCGAAATTGTTCTTGGAGCAAAGGGAAGGCTCTTTGTTGTACTGCCAACCGGCGTCGAGACAAAACTTCCCTTTGCATGTAACGCTCCATTTATCCAGGACCCGGCACGCCTTAAGATCAAAGACCCGGAAACATCACCGACAAACCGCTGGCTGCTGAAACGCGCTGGTAAACTGGCAACATCGGTAATGCTGAAGTGGCTGGAGAATGAGCATATCGACCTTGCCGAAAGGGCTCAAGCCTATGCCCTGCTTCCGGATATAAATGTGGATGACAGTTCCTTAGAGGGAATATGTGAAACTATTGTTGAGAAAGAGTTTGATGTTCTTGAGGATAAGGAATGTTTACTTACGGACAGGGGGATTCTTGAAGAACCAAATCAGAGTATCATTATTCCAAAAACGCTTCTCGATGTATGGCCTACTAATAATGTATCCACCTTGCTGGATGACTTAAATCGTCCAGCCCTGACACATTATGTTTCAGATGCTTCCCAGAAAACTCTTGTTAAGAGGGGTTTAATCAAAGAGATTACCAGGTACCAGGTTTTCAGAATCCTTGAGAACAGGCACCTGCCCAGGCCCGAAAACTGGGACCGCTTGCTTAGGCTGTGGGTTTACATTTCTCCAGAACTCACGGGATACAAATATAACACAAACAAAGACAAAGTTCACATTGTCCCGGTGAAAGGGAAAGATGTACTTTATTCTGCAAGTGAGGTAGTCAGGCTTGGAGAACGGAATACCCTACAGGCCAGTGAAGAATGGGAGTTTCTGGCAACTTACCTTCTGGTCTTTCATAATGATTGGGCTCGATTTCTTGCAGACCAGCAGCAAAGGGCCAGGGATTGGGAGGATGAGAAGCTTAGTGAAGAAGTAGGAACGGCTTTTACGGTCATGCGTGCTATAGGTATCGAGGGTACCAGTGATGCAAGCCAGACGATCGAAAAGGTTTCTGCGGAATTTTTCAGTAAGGGAAAAATACCTCTATCCGATTGTGTTAGACTCGCTCAAATAGCAGCTAAAATTGGAGCCACAGCACGCACGTCCTTCCGCTTCGTTGCCCAAGACACACGTCTATATTCTACGGAGGACACCATCCTTTTCGATGAGGACGGCACTTTAGAGTACCTGCTGCCGAGCAATTGGGGGCATAACCATTTGCTGCACTCTGATTATTCTACATTCAAATCATGTACAAAGGAAGAGTGGATAAAATGGATATCCTCCGGACGTGCCGGACTTTACACTTTTGTGCTCCCAGTACAGAAGAGAGTGTCTCTATTGGGGCATCAAAATATAGAGCAGAAGATTCGTTCCAGAGGATATGACGGTTCGATCTCTTTCCACTATACATCGAATAAATTTGCAATCGAGGATTGGGATTTTGAAGAGATGCACTGGAATCACTGGCAATCTCTGGCAAAAGAAGACGACAAACTCTGGGGACGCCTTGTTGAACGCATCCTGGATCAGCCCGAAACTTTCTGGTCGAAGACCATAAGTGCAAAAGCTTTACATGTCAACAAGTCAGGTGGCAAGAAACCACTCATCAACGACCCATTGGCCCCTGAATGGATTTCGAAGTTGCGCGACCTTCCCTGCCTTCCTGACACCCGTGGGTTTTACAGAAAACCGGCTGAACTCCTACGAAGGACGCCTGCTACCGAGCCTTTCATGGACATGGAGCCTTTTATACACGGGAAACTGGACAATGAGTCCAACCGCCAGTTGCTTGACCTGCTTGGAGTATCTTCCACTCCCATAGGCCCTGGACGCCTTCTGGACTGCCTTCGGGCGCTATCCGGGTCAGAAGAACCCCCTGTATATGAGGTGGAGAAATGGTACCGCAGGCTCGATCTGATGGCAGATAGCTGTTCAACGACTGATTTCCTTGATGTCAAGAAGGCTTTTCATGATGAAAAACTCGTTTTGACGGAAGACCTGAACTGGGTCAGAGGGTCGGGTGTCTTCTTGAATTCTGATGAAGAAGACGTACCCGGAGCGGCAGTCATCAGGGCTTCGGTTAGAGACCTTAGCATCTGGCGAAAAATAGGAATCCCCGAACGCCCTACAGCGGACCTCGCAATCCAGTGGCTGCAGCAATTGCCTTCCGGCCGGAGGCTGTCGCAGGAAGACGCGCGGCGTGTCCGTGCGCTGCTCGGGCGCCATTCCTTACGCATCTGGAACGAATGCGGACACTGGCTCAACCTGGAAGGGGGATGGACTCCGGTAGAAACAATTAACTATTCTCTTTCAATGCAGTCACTTATCCCCTGGAGCCACCTGTACGACTGGGTCAAGCGGAAGACTGCAGACTTCCGTATGCTGGCAGCGATCGCGCAGACACCACCATTTTCAGAAATTCCTGCCCTTGCCAGCCATATAGAGGAGCGTTTCCATCAGTCCCCGTCCTTTAAAGGCAATCTAGAAGAGGTTCCCTGGCTTAAAAGGCTGGGCTCGGAGCTTCGCCGCATTATTCTTGATGATGAAAATAACACTGCCAGCATAAGGGCTCTTGCGGCTGAACTTGCTGAGACAAAATGGCAGGTCACCAGAGGGCTAGAAACCATTCCCTATATTGAAGGAATCCCGGCAGGAACTTCCAGAAGAGCTGAAGTCCTGTGGCTTGACAGGATCCTTTACGTTGATGAACTCCCGAAAGCAAAACTTGCGCGGAAGGTACCTGAAAAACTTGCCAAAGATTTCAACCACCAGGATATTAGTGCTGCACTCAACTATTGTTACGGCCGTTCTCCGTGGGATGTGACCGAGTATATAGAAGAGAATTTTGAGCTTGTGAAAAAAGAAGATGTAGAGGAGTACGTAGTCCCGGGCAGAGATGCAAGTGTAAGTTCCTCCTCTGCACAGGCCCATCCCGTAGAGCAAACGACTGCATCTGAAATGGAAGAATGGGAGGAAGAGTGGAAAAATGAAGAAAGCTGTGAAGATACTCCCGAAGAGGATGGGAAACCCAAAAAACGCCGTTCTTCCAAACAGACAAAGCCGAGTATCATTGAAAGGTTCGCCCGGAGAATGGGCTACAAAAAAGACGGAGAAAACAGTTTCTACCATCCTGACGGCAGCCGGATCAAAAAGGTGAATGTGAACAATTTCCAGTGGGAGAGGTACTCAGCTTCAGGTGAACTGGTCCGCTCTTACTGGCCCAAAGACCACTGCCTCCAGATGGAACCTCTCCAGCTTGATGCCGAGGTCTGGGGACTTGTTGACAGGTTCCCGCAATCCCATGCATTTATCCTCTCCGATCCGGAAGGAGAACCTGTTGAATTGACGGGGGAATCTCTCCGCACCATGCGCGAAGAGGGTGAGATTACCCTTTATCCGGCAACCTACAGAATCGTTTATGAACCTGACCAGTATGACCCCGACAGAAATCCCCAGAATCTTTCAATTTGCGCAAATGAAGAGTAATTTACGGAGCATAATAATTCATGACCTACAAGAAAAAAATCATCGAAGTCGCCCTCCCCCTTGATGCTATCAACAAAGAATCACTACGTCGTAAGCAAAAAGCACCAAAAGGATTTCCCACCTCATTTCATAAATGGTGGGCACAAAGACCACTAGCTGCATGTCGTGCGGTAATCTTTGCTTCCTTAGTTGATGATCCATCAGCGAGGCCAGACAAGTTTCCAACCGAGGAAGAGCAGAATACTGAAAGAGATCGGCTATTTGGCTTGATTGAAGAACTTATCAAATGGGAGAATTCACAAAATAAGGGTGTACTTGCGGCGGCGTGGAAGGAGATACTCGATTCAACTGATGGAAATCCACCCCCCCTATACGATCCATTCTGTGGAAGCGGCTCCATTCCACTTGAAGCCCAGCGGCTGGGACTGGAAAGCTACGCCAGTGACCTGAACCCTGTGGCAGTGCTCATTAACAAAGCAATGATAGAAATCCCGCCGAAGTTCGCAGGCTGTCCTTCAGTAAACCCTGAGTCAAGAAAGCAAAAAGAGATAAATACAGCCAGTCGGAAAGGTGCACAGGGACTGGCTGAAGACGTGCGCTACTATGGGAAATGGATGCGCAATGAGGCGGAAAAGAGAATTGGCCACCTTTACCCGAAAGTTGAGATTACAGAAGAGATGGCTCAGGAAAGGCCTGACCTCGAAAAATATGTCGGGCAAAAACTTACAGTAATTGCATGGCTCTGGGCCCGTACCGTGAAGAGCCTGAATCCCGCATTTGCACATGTAGACGTGCCGCTTACATCTTCTTTTATGCTTTCAACTAAAAAGGGAAAAGAGGCGTATGTTGAGCCTGTGATTGAGGGCGATAGCTACCTTTTTACAGTGAAGGTGGGAAAGCCGAAAGACACGGAGACTACAAAGAACGGAACCAAACTAACAAGAGGTAGTTTTCGTTGTCTATTTTCGAACACACCAATTAGTTATTCCTACATAGATGATGAAGCGAATGCAGGCCGCATGAGTGAACGCCTGATGGCAATCGTCACTGAGGGAGAGCGGGGCAGGGTATATATTTCACCTAAACCAGAGCACGAAAACATCGCTAAGCAAGTGCAACAGATATGGAAACCTGAAACTCCAAGTCGAGGAACTTGGGCTAGCAATGCTCAAGGTCGCCGTTATGGCTTCCGCACTTTTGGTGATTACTTTACTCCCCGTCAGCTGGTGGCTCTGATGACCTTTTCCGATCTAATACAGGAAGTACGCGATCGAGTAAAGCACGACGCATTATCCGCTGGTTTATCTGATGATGGTCATACCCTTGATGCTGGTGGTACCGGTGCACAAGCATACGCCGATTCGATAGCAGTATATTTAGGCTGCTTGATTGATCGAATGGTTTACTATGGTTCAAGTCTAACAACTTGGCTTCCGAAAGACAACGCTCTGCGTGACAGCATGCCAAGACAGGCGCTTGCTATGACATGGGATTTCGCTGAGGGAAACCCATTTGGTAAATCTAGCGGCGATGTGATGACCTGCGCCAATGTTATAACGAATTACCTAGAATCAGCAACTCCTTATAGGGATTCATTTGTGACTCAACAAGATGCAAGAACAATTTTTGCTGGTGGAAAGCGATTCTTGTTCAGTACCGATCCACCTTATTATGATAACATCGGTTACGCCGACCTATCAGACTTTTTTTATGTCTGGCTGCGTCGTTCGCTGAGACAACTCTTCCCCGACCTCTTCGCTACTCTCGCTGTGCCCAAGGCTGAAGAACTGATCGCTACCCCATATCGTCACAGTAGCAAAGAGGCCGCTGAAGAGTTCTTCCTTGAGGGTATGACACAAGCTATGCATCGATTAGCTGAGCAGGCACACCCAGACTATCCGGTTACTATTTACTATGCATTCAAGCAGTCGGAAACCGACAATGAACAAGGCACCGCATCTACGGGTTGGGAAACGTTCTTAGAGGCCTTATTGCGTGCTGGCTTCTCAGTTCGCGGAACCTTGCCAATGAGAACAGAAGGTGCTGGACGTATGACAGCAAAGGATGCAAATGCTCTTGCCTCCAGCATTGTCTTAGTCTGTCGCCCTCAAGATGTAAATGCACCCACAGCAACCCGACGCGAGTTTCTAAATGCCCTCAAAAAAGAACTTCCAGAAGCACTTGCTCATCTACAACACAGCAACATCGCTCCTGTAGACCTGGCACAGGCAGCCATCGGCCCCGGAATGGCAATTTACACCCGTTACGCTAAAGTTCTCGATGCACAGGGCAAAGCACTCACGGTGCGCGAAGCTCTTACACTCATAAACCAGATCCTTGACGAAGTGCTGGCCGAGCAGGAAGGAGACTTCGACGCTGACAGCCGCTGGGCACTTGCATGGTTCGAGCAATTCGGCTTTGCAGAAGGTGAATATGGAGTCGCGGAGACACTCTCCAAAGCCAAGAACACAAGTGTTTCCGGGATGGTAGAAGCAGGAATTTTGACCTCTAAAGGAGGAAAAGTGCACCTGCTCAAACCCGAAGAACTGCCAGAGGACTGGGACCCGGAGAAAGACTCCCGGCTGACGGTCTGGGAGACGGTGCATCACCTGATCCGCGTGCTTGAAGCTGGCGGTGAGGGTGCTGCTGCCGAACTGGTGGCAAAGCTCGGGAGCAAAGCCGATACTGCCAGGGAACTTGCTTACCTTTTATACACCCTCTGCGAGCGGAAGAAGCGGGCTCAGGAGGCTCTGGCTTACAATGCGCTGGTGCAGAGCTGGCCTGAAATTATGCGGCTTTCAAGGGAGGAAAAAGCCCTGCTTGGAGGGCAGACACGACTAAAACTTGTTGAGGAGGAATAAAGCATGTCAATGAGCAACCACGAACGTGTGGGAAAGGCGCTGGAAGTGCTGAAGGGTAGCCTCGGGCCGTTCGTCGAGAGGGAGATGGAGAATACCTATCAGGGACAGGCGCGGGCAAAGATGGCTCAGGCCCTTGGTGAGGACTGGATGTTTGCGGGAAAGCCCATTTCCGACCTTGATACGGCAGGGCTGTTCAAACTCATGTGGGATAACTGGAATGAGGTTTTCCGGGTAACCCTGGGGTTTGCGGAGCGCAGTCTGGTGAGCGAACTCCGGGATGTGAGAAACAAGTGGGCGCACCAGCAGCCGTTTTCCAGTGACGATGCGGACAGGGCCCTGGACTCGACGGAGAGGTTATTGACAGCGATTTCTTCCCCGCAGGCGGATGATGTCCACAAGATGAAGATGGAGCTTCGGCGGCTGATCTTTGACGAGCAGGTGAGGAATGAGAGACGCAAAACTGCAGGGACGGTCATCGAGAGCGCTTCCAGTAACACCCTTAAGCCCTGGAGGGAAGTTGTAACTCCGCATATGGACGTTGCAAGCGGGCGTTACCAGCAGGCTGAGTTTGCAGCCGACCTCTGGCAGGTCCACCTGGGACAGGGGACGGACGAGTACCGGAACCCGGTCGAGTTCTTCAGGCGCACATACCTTACCGAAAGCCTCAAACGCCTCCTTATAACCGCACTTCAGAGGCTCTCCGGTGATGGGGGTGACCCTGTGGTACAGCTCCAGACCAATTTCGGAGGCGGAAAGACCCACTCCATGCTTGCGCTCTACCACCTCTTTTCCGGAAATGCGAGTGCAAGCGAGCTTCTGGGGATTGAAAACGTGCTCATGGAAGCCGAGGTATCCTCGATTCCGACCGCAAGGAGGGTCGTGCTCGTGGGGAACAAGATCTCTCCCGGAAACCCCGTAACCAAGCCCGACGGGACAGTCGTGCACACCCTCTGGGGCGAACTTGCCTGGCAGCTCGGAGGAAAAGACGCATACGAACGCCTGCGTGCGGATGACGAGAAAGCGACAAGCCCGGGTGACGTCCTTCGGGAACTTTTCAATGAATACGGACCCTGCATCGTTCTTATCGATGAGTGGGTGGCATACGCCCGCCAGCTCCACGACCAGAGCGACCTGCCTGCAGGCAGTTTCGAGACCCAGTTCACCTTTGCCCAGGCCCTCACCGAGTCTGCCAAACTTGCAGGAAACTGCCTGCTCGTAATCAGCCTGCCGGCTTCGGACACCGCAGTATCTCCCCATGCCCATGCTGACGACGTTGAAGTGGGCGGGCAGCGCGGGCGAGAAGCCCTTGACAGGCTTAGAAACGTGGTCGGGCGTGTGGAATCTTCCTGGCGGCCCGCAAGCGCCGAAGAAGGATTTGAGATCGTTCGCAGGAGGCTGTTTGAACCCATGACGGACCCTGCGCAGTTCAAGGACCGGGATGTCGTGGCACGGTCCTTTGCCGACCTCTACCGTTCCCAGAGCCAGGAATTTCCCCCTGACTGCCGGGATACCGATTATGAAAAACGCCTCAAGGCAGCCTATCCGATCCACCCGGAGGTCTTTGACAGGCTCTACACCGACTGGTCCACACTTGTAAAGTTCCAGCGCACCAGGGGCGTGCTGCGCCTGATGGCTGCGGTAATCTACAGCCTCTGGGAAAAAGGGGACAAAAACCCACTCATCCTTCCGGCCAATATTGCCATAGAAGATCAGCGCGTGCAGTCCGAACTTACCCGCTACCTCTCCGACAACTGGACTCCCATCATCGAAAAAGATGTGGAAGGCCCAAGCTCGCTGCCTCTTCGCATTGATTCGGACGTGCCAAACCTTGGCAAGTTCGCCGCCTGCCGCCGGGTAGCCCGCACCATCTATCTGGGCTCTGCCCCCATTCAGACAGCTTCCAATCGCGGCCTTGAAGACCGGCGCGTGAAACTGGGATGTGTAATGCCCGGAGAATCCCCCGCCATTTTTGGCGATGCCTTGAGGAGGCTAGCAGCAGCAGCAACCTACCTCTACCAGGACGGTCCACGCTACTGGTACTCGACCCAGCCCACGGTAACCAAGCTTGCCGAAGACCGTGCCGAGCAGCTCAAAAGAGACCCTGACAGTGTAGTCAAAGAGCTGGACAAACGCCTGCGTGCGGACCTGCGTCAGCAGGGCGATTTCAGCCGTGTGCACCCGTTTCCGACTTCCAGCGGCGACGTGCCCGATGACCTGGACGCACGCCTCGTGGTGCTGGGAATCGACCAGACTTACAGCAAAGAGCCAGGGAACGCCGCCGAAAAAGCTTCCAGGTTAATTCTGGAGACCCGCGGAAACAGCCCGCGTCTCTACCGCAATACCCTTGTCTTCCTGGCAGCTGATAAGATGCGTCTGCAGGACCTTGACGAAGCTGTACGCAAATACCTCGCCTGGGAATCCATCCTTGATGAAAAAGACACACTCGATCTTTCCCCCCATCAGGTAAAACAGGCCCAGACGCAAAAAGAGAATGCTAACAGCACTGTCACAGCAAGGCTTCCGGAAGCATACCAGTGGCTGCTTGTCCCCGTTCAGACAAATCCGCAGTCTCCAGTAGAGTGGGAAGCTATTCGCCTTTCAGGCCAGGACCCCCTGGCCGTTCGGGCCAGCAAGAAACTCAAAAACGAGGAATTGCTGATAACAGCACTCGCAGGCACCCGACTGCGCATTGAACTTGACCGCATCCCGCTCTGGCGCAGTGATAACGTTGCAATCAAGCAGCTTGCAGAGGATTTTGCTTCCTATCTCTACCTCCCAAGGGTCACAGGACCTTCAGTGATCATTGGTGCGGTTCGTGACGGGCTCAGACTGCTTACATGGATGGAGGAATCTTTTACTTACGCCGATAGTTTTGACGGGGCTGAAGGACGATACCGGGGACTTCGCTGCGGGCAATCTGTAGAGCTCTCGAAAGACAACCTTTCAGGTTTGCTTGTGAAACCCGAAGTAGCTGTAAACCAGCAGAAAGCAGAAACACCATCCACTCAGGCAACTCCCAAAGAACCTACACAGGTTACGGAAACTGGCTCAACATATGGATCACCAGGTGCAGCTGTGACTACAGGAACGGGGACTGGGACGGAAGTTGGAACCGGAACCATACCCAAGCCTCCAGCAGAACAACCTCCCAGACGTTTCCACGGCAGCGTGACCCTTGACTCTACCCGTGTGGGCCGTGATGCAGGGAAAATCGCTGATGAAGTAATCTCGCACCTCACCGGGCTGGTAGGCTCAACGGTGACAGTGACACTGGAAATTGAAGCTGAGATTCCATCTGGAGTCCCGGACAACGTTGTAAGGATCGTTACCGAAAACGGCAGAACACTGAAATTCACGAACCAGGGATTCGAGAAGGAATAATTGTCGTATCACTGATACGACAATTCAATGAGCAAATTGTCGCCGCACTGCAGCGACAATTGACCTGTGCACACATTAGGTAGCTCGTCTGCAAAGGAATGAACTTGCTAAATTGTGCAGCAACTTGCTAAATTGTGCAGCAACTTGCTAAATTGTGCAGCAACTTGCTAAATTGTGCAGCAACTTGCTACACAATCTATCTGCCTTCTGCTTGAAACCTAGTAGAAACCGCTGTCAAAAAAATCGAGCCTTCGTCGCCAGCCGCTAGATGAAAAAATCTCACCACTGGTGAGACAATTCCCCGGATACAATTATTGTAGAAACCGCCTCTAACTTCTCAACCCACTCCCTCCACCTCTCCTCCACTCACTCAAAACTCCCCAGAGTCGACTGAACCCTCCCCTTCATCGGATTTTTCCCCTGCTTGAATTCTCCAATCTTATCCGGGTTGTTAGCCAGGTATGCCAGTATGTCCCCATGGCATTGCTCAGGCCAGCACCAGCAGACGAGAACTTTGCCTGACAATTCCCCGGGGATTGCCCTCAGGAGCTCAGGTCTCTTTCTCAGGTAGTCCCGGTGCTTTTGAAGCACTTCTTCCCTGCTCCCGTCCCTGCCTATTGCAAAGGGGCTTCCCCATTTCGTTGTACGGTCGATTGTGACGGTGTTTTCTTCCCCATAGATCGACTTGCAGCGCTCAAGTTCTTTGAGCTGGGTTTTCCTTTTGCTTCGGACGATGGTTTCTTTGAATTCTCTGGATTCTTTTGTTTCTTTGAATTCTTTGACTTCAGCCATATTATCTACAGGTGAGCTTTGTTTTTCTGGAAAATATAACCTTTGGGTTTTCTTGCATTGTTCCTGCATCATTCAATCGGTATTTTTGGTGAGAGCCGCCAGGCAAGCTGGCGGAGGCACCTATCACAATCAAACTGAAATAAGGTTTCCAGGGTTGGAGAATAGCTCCTAATAACTGAAAATTACCCTGATTTTCCATCAAAACACGAAAATTTATATGTAATTCGCACAATATTGGAATTAATGCATTTATCCAGGACCGAACTTCAAACAATCGCAGAACTCGCAAAAGGAAACACCTCAATAAGCAGCGTAGCCGAAGCTCTCAACAAAAGTGAAAAGCACATCTACCGAGTCGTGCAAAAGCTGGAAGAAAAAGACCTTGCAGCCCTCTCAGCCGGAAAAATCGTCCCGAAAAAAAGCACGTTGATGGTCAGGATGACCCTGATTCTCGATTCATACCCGAATTTGATACCCGTTCTGGCAGATTCTGGAATCCCGATACTCATCTCCCTGCTCGAAGCAAAAACTGTGAATGAAATCACCGAAGAAGCGGATGTGAAAAAGAGCACTGCATATACTTTCCTGAAAAAAGCCCTGAAGATAAGCCTGGTAAAAAAAGACGGGGAGCGGTATGTACTCAATGAAAAGCTCTGGGGGGATGTAGCAGACCTGCTCAGGGAAATAAGAGATATCGAAAGGCTGCTTGACCCGCGGGTGCCCCATAATTCGGTAATATACTACAGGGACAGGGATGAGGTCATCTATTCCAATAAATACGGAGGGGATTCCGGAGAAAAGACGGGGTTTTCTGTTTTCGAAAAGGAAGGGATCAAACTCCTTTTGCCAACCACTTATTACTACTATTCCGATAAGGAACCGGAAAAAGAGCTCACAAGAGAAGAAATTTTCCGGCATGCGCTTTATGTTGCGGAAAAAGAGCCTTCAGTCAGGCACTTCATATTTCTTGCACTGTACTACTGTAAGTATGAGGAAGAACTGAAGGATGTGAAACATGAGATAGTTGAGAACCTGAAGCTTGTTTTGCAGGGGAAAAGGATCAGGGGGTACCCTGCTCTTGAAGAAATAAAAGAAAAGGCTGAGATGTACGGGATTGAAATTAAGGGAGACGGGATTGAAATTAAGGAAGGAGAGTGACTATGATAGAAAGTGTAGAGGAAATCCGGAACCTTTTTAAAGAGATTGAGGGCTCCGTACCCATAACTCCTGAAAACGAAAAACTTGAAATTTTTGTTATCGGCGGGACCGTGCTGCTGGAACAGGGCCTTAAGCCTGCAACAAAGGATATAGACCTTGTCGTACGAAACATGCATGACTTTAAGGAATGAGTCAAATATAATATCAAGGATTTCATAATTTGAGAATAAACCACAGATGAACACAGATGAACACGGATGGTTTAAATCTGTGTCTATCCGTGTCCATCTGTGGTTCTTTAATGGGA
>Ga0272442_10004901_pt1 | contig 18098 bp, 21 predicted proteins | sample SSMForm2O_FD_200262 | JGI IMG/M metagenome (GOLD analysis project Ga0272442, IMG submission 200262) | Marine sediment archaeal communities from Little Sippewissett salt marsh, Falmouth, MA, United States - SSM-Form-2O | ecosystem: Environmental > Aquatic > Marine > Wetlands > Sediment ... | reverse complement strand
TCCGTTCAGATGATAGCCGTGGGCGAGGAAAGCGGCAAGCTTGACGGGATGCTGGCTAAGATTGCCGATTTTTATGACACCTCGATAGCCTATAGCATAAGGAAGCTTACAAGCATAATCGAACCGGTTTTCCTTGTAGTGCTAGGGGTGCTTGTGGCCTTTATAATGGCTTCGATATTACTTCCGATTTTTGATATGATAAAGATACTAAGGGCCTGAAGATAAGTTTTTTGAAAAGTTATTCGTCATTGTTCAAGTCAAACGCAAAGAAGTGTGTTTAGATATATTCGTAAAATTAATTTCGCTTATATTACCTATATTCTGTTTTCTTGTTCTCGCCACAGGCGCTAATAATTAAATGATGGCGACAAGAGGGATGAATATAAAAAAGGAGAGAGAAATGAGGGAGATAAAAGGCTTTACTCTGATTGAGCTTCTTATAGTAATAGCAGTAATATCCATCTTAGTGGGCATAGCGCTGCCGCGGTTCAGAGGCATGCAGGAAGAGGGGCTCATAGCACAGGCCAAAGGCGAGTTGAGAACGCTTCAGACGGCGGTCGAAAGCTATTATATCCATAATAGCAATGCGTATCCCAATAACCTTAGCACGCTTACCAGTCAGACGCCCTTAATAGTGAACACAATTCCCGATGACCCCTTCGACCCGGGTTCCAGTTACGGTTATGACAGGGGAGGCGCCAATAATCAGTATTACGTGATATATTCGGACGGTCCCAGCGGCAACGGAAGTGCCTCTATAAATGCCGGCAACGAGGTAGCCGAGACAAACGGAACCAGCTGCATTTACGTCTCGAACGCGGATACCGACACATCGCCTTAACATGCCGGGTTCGATTGGATACAGGGGTAATATTATTATATGAAAAAGAGAGTAAAGGGTTTTACCCTTCTTGAAGTTCTGATAGCCGTTATCATATTCACAGTCGGAACCATTGCCGTTACCGAAGCGTTCAGTTCCGGCTTATTTGCTCATGCCGATGCCTCGAATATGGTCATTGCCCTGAACATAGCCCGGGCCCGCCTCGAAGAAATAAAGGATACGGCTTTCGGAAGCATCGCCGATTCGGGACCGACGGCGGATACCATCTTCGATGATTTCGAGGTGACTATCGATGTCGATGAAGGGGGCAATCCCATGGAAGTAGAGGTTACCGTAAACTGGGATACCGCGGGCGGGGAGACAGGTATTACTTTAAGCACGATTGTGGCCGATTACTAAAAGCGATGAAGCATTCCAGGGCCTTGACATTGATAGAGCTTATGATAACCATTTCGATGCTCGTTGTGGTTGTGGGGGTTTCCGTCTATGTCTTCAGGGCGGTGCTTTTGAGTTTTTCGGGGATGGAAGCGATGGGCGGGATGGATATCGTACTTTCCCGCGGTATAGAAGAGATGGTTCGAGACTTTAGAGAAGCTCAAGGATTAGACGCGCTGAACGACGATGAAATAAGGTTTACAAAGAATAGCTCCGATTATTATATCTATTATTTGCACAACGATAAGGAGACATATCCGTCTGATTTTAGCGAAGAGGAATACTCGCTTAGAAAGGCCGAGCTGACCGGGGGCATAACGGGAACGTTCACCTACGGAGACGGTAAGGTGATCCTCAACGGAGTCCTGCCGCCGTCTACAACTGACCTATCCGTAGACGGAAACATGATTACCGTAGATATAAGCCTTTCCTTAAATGGTGAGACCGCAAGAGGCAGGACCGAAGTGAGGCCCAGAAACCTATGACCGGACAAAGATATGACAGCGGCACCGTTTTGATATATGTCTTTATGGTTTTGGTTACCTTAGTTGTAATAACAGGAGTTTTTATCTATATGACTTCCGTGCGGTTAAAGAATGCGGGTTTCGGAGTAACCGAAGCTAAAGCCCTATGGATAGCAGAGGGCGGCTTAGAGAATTACATGTATTTGCTTAAGACCGATTCGGATTATAGGGATGACTATCCTGATCTATCAGACAGTCTCGGCGAGGGGACCTATCTTGTAGAGGCGGATTATGATGAAGAAACGTCCGCATACGCGCTTACATCGACGGGTACGGCCGGTTATTTAAGCCGCACTATAGAGCGAAGCGTTATAGTTGGCATGGGGGTTCCGGAGGCTTTCAGCTATGCTATGCATTCCGGGAACAATATTGATTTTCAGGATTCTCAGGGTTCTCTTGAGGGAGACATAAGTGCCGCCGGAAGCGTGAAAAACGAGGGGGACATGTCAATAGAGGGGGGTATAACGGAAGGCTCTGCGGTAACTATGCCGGTAGTGAACTATTCATCTTATGAGTCCGAAGCCGACCACGTAGAAAACGGGACAAAGACTTTTGAGGAAAATCAGACGTATTCCGGGATATGGTATGTAAAAAAGAAGGTGACTTTCGAGGCGAAAGTCACCTTGAACGGCACGGTAATAGCCGAAAAGGATATTTCATTAAAGGACGCCGAAGGAATTACAATTACTTCTTCTTCGAATTATCCGGCCCTGGTGGCTGCTGCGGCCATAGACGGCAGAAACCTGGAGGACAGCACTATAAACGGCCTGGTCTTCGCGGAAGGAAATATTAGCTTGAATAACACTGAAGGGAACGCCTATAACGGTTCCATAATAGCAGGCGGCAAAATAGAAATGAAAGACGGCGGAGACTTCAGCGTGACTTATAATGAGGCGCTTTATACCGAGCCTCCTCCCTACTTTTCGGGAGATACCGTCACCGTTACGCCCCAGGACGATTGGGCTGAGGTACCTTCCGGTTAAAGTTGGGTTAGATCGTCTTCAGGAAAGAAAAGGTTATTTATGAAGTTTACGAGAAAAAACCGTATCATAGGTCTTAACATAGAGCCATATACGATTAACGCGGTGCATCTTGCCGAAAGCGGCGGAGTGTGGGAGATATTGAAGGCAGAAGAGAAGAAGGTCAGGATTACCAAAGATGAACCGAGGTTGAGAAGAGAGATAGTGGGAGCGCTGAGAGAACTTTTCAAGAATTCGGATACGCGAGGGGCAAAAGTAGCGGCCGTCATCAACAGCGATAAGACCGCAGTAAAAAAAATAACCACTCCCGTCATTCCGAATTCGGAACTGGAGAATGCGGTAAGATATGAAGCCGGGAACGTCTTTCCCTTTTCCACTGATGGGGCAATTATAGATTCCGAGATTATCGGAGAGGCCGAGGATGAGGGAGTAAGGAAATACGAAGTTGCTATCGCTGTCTCGGAGGCAAAGACCGTCAATGAATACGTCTCGCTTATGAACGAGGCGGGCATAAAACCATTTTCTCTTGTACCGGCGGTGTACGCTATGTGGGCACTCAGCAAAAAGGTTTACGCCTGGCCCAAGAAGACCGTAGCGTTTTTGAACATGGGCTGCATTTATACGGATTTGACCATCTTATCGGTTGATGAAAAACATACGGTCCCTACTATCGCGTTCTCCCGTAAAATACCGGTTTCGTATTTGGATTTCCTCAATTCTCTTACTACGGCGATCTCTTCCGAAGGAGGAACCGTAGAATTGTCTTATGACGAGGCGCAGACCGTACTTGCCGATTACGGTATTGCGCACGGCGTTTCTCCATCTAAAACGACAAAAGGCCTTAGCGAGGAGAAGATGCGCTCCCTTTTAAGAAATCCGTTGGATCAAATGGTGAAAGAGATCGGGCTCTGTCTTAATTTCTATCTTGAGGAATCGAAGGGCTCAAAGGTGGATAAGCTCGTTTTATTCGGATGCGCGTCCTCCCTAAAAGGGTTCGGGGAGTATGTTACCGAGCATCTTGGAATTGAAACCGTTGCCGGGGATCCGGTAGCCAATATGGTTATCCCCGCGGGGCAGCGCGTTCCTCTGAGTATCGAAAAGAGCAGTTTATCCTTAGGCATAGGTGCGGCTCTATCGATCGGCGGGGGTATAAATCTCCTGCCGCCCGAGGTCAAAAGAGAAAGGAAAACCGCCCTGACGCGCGCTACGGCCAGGATTACGGCAACAGCCGTCATACTGACATTGATTCTGGTCTTCGTCGGCATGAAGATAAAACTGGAAAATCTCCAAAGGCGCCTCAGAACGGCCGCCCTGGAACTTTCAAGTTTATCATACCCTCTCAAAAGGGCGGAGGCAGAATTTCTCGCTTCCAGAATTCTTGTGAGCGAGCCGTACTGGGAGGATGTCTTCATTGAGATAAGTAACATACTGCCTTCCGGAACGCTTCTTACGCAGATGGATTACAGGGAGGGGGCCGTACATTTCAAAGGTGTTGTTTATTCGCCGGAGGGAGAGGAGATTTTATCTAAACTAATCACGGATCTCGAAAGAGGAATCTTTAAGGACGTATCCCTGGTACATATCAAAGATCTGCCGTCGAGAGAAGGCAACAGATTCGAGCTTAAGTGCGTTTTCGGCCGGAGAAATTAAATGAAAGAAATTCTGAGAAATAGAGAGATCCTTTTCGCGGGAACAGCTGTCGTTATTACAATAGCGGTTTTTGTGACCGTTTATTCACCTATGATCATTGCGATTAAGCAGGAATCCCGCAGGTGCAGCAATATCGAGAGCAAGTTGGCTGCTGCAAGGAAGGTAGTGGGATCGGGCAAAGACATGGGTATAGAACGCGTACTTCCGGGAGAAGACAATATAACCGAGGCCATTACCGAGCTTACTTTCAAGGGAAGATCCTCGGGCATTAATTTTTTATCCATAGCGCCGGAGGATGTAAAAACGGTGACGGATGCGCAATATAAGGTCTTGCCTGTCGCAATAAAACTCGAATCGACTTACAGGGATTTAGGTCTCTTTCTGGGGTCCCTGGACGAATTCGATGAAGCATTGTTGAAGGTAAAGGACTTCACGGTAAAAGCCAAGGACGAGCACGGTTCTCTCTTGATAGCGGATCTGACGCTCGAGATGTACCTCTCAAACCTGGAGGAGGAGTGACGCCTTTTTAGGCTGTCGGAAAATCAAATGGACGAAAAGAAGAAATTGATCTTACTGGCGGTTCTGGGTTTTCTTGCGGCAGCGAGCCTTATTTACGGTATGTTGGCCCCTCCGAGGAGAAGCCAAACAAATATCGATAAGGTATTCAGAACCGAATCACTTGATAAGGGGCCGCTTAAAGAGTTTAACCGTCTGTCGCGGGCGGCCGTAAGAACTTCTTACGAAAAGTACGGAAGAAACCCCTTTACGCTTGGGATTAAAAAGCTAGATGAGCCACTTGTGTTAAACGGAATATTGTGGGACTCCGTAATGCCCAGGGCTATTGTAAATAACACAATAGTGGAAAAAGGGGATACCGTTGAGGGTTTAACGGTTCGAAAGATAACAAGGGAAGCTGTTATTTTAAACGACAATGATTCCGACTTCGAACTCCGTTTAAGATAACCGTTTATTGCGGGCGATGATGCCATATAAAGAGAAAATGGCTTTAAAATCGCTCGTTTTTTATATCCCTTTGCTTAATTCCGGAATTTTGATATAATATAATGCTCGATGGAAACAAAAATCGCAGGGACGAACAGGAAAGCCCGACACCTATACACTATCATTCGGAAGATGGAGGTAGGCATAGGTTTGAAGGGGACTGAGGTCAAGAGCCTTAGAAACGGTAAGGTAAGCCTGGCAGAGAGTTATGCCAGGGTGGACAACGGGGAGTTATTTCTATATAATATGCATATAAGCCCTTATGAATACGGAAGTTATGCAAATAAAGATCCTTTAAGGAAAAGAAAGTTATTGGCCCATAAAAAGGAGATAGCCGCGCTTGCGACAGAGAGTGCGCAAAAGGGAAAGACGCTAGTTCCTTTAAGAATATATTTTAATGAAAAAGGTATTGCAAAACTTGAATTGGCTCTGGCAAGCGGCAAAAAGATGCATGACAAAAGAGACGCAATCAAGAGAAAGACCATGAAGCGCGAGATAGAAAGACAATTCAGGGGGAAGGCAAAGCTGTAAAGGATATAAAAAGAGCGTCTAGCGATTAGTAAAAACCATAGATTTACTAAACGCTAGACGCTAAGTGCTAAACGCTTTAAAGTCCATAGACCATAAAAGACCGGTTGTCGGAAAAAAGAGTGGTTGACGGTATACGGTTAACGGTTGACGGAAAAAACAAAAAATCCCGGGGAAAAGCAAAAACCAGGGATAGCGTCAACCATAAACCGAAAACCGAATAAAAACCATAGACTAAAATGGGGGTGAAAGGTTTCGACTTGTACCGAAATGCTTAAGAAGTGCACGCCGAGGTTGTCAGGAGGCCTCGTAAAACACCTGGCAGAAAATTAAATGCTAACGACCAGTTAGCTCTAGCTGCTTAATTAAAGCAGCAGGTCCTCCGGCTGGTTTCCTGGGAGGTCGGATGCGACCCCGTGATGCAGGATAGCCGTTTCTCTTTAGCTTTTTCAGGGGGACGGCGAAAGCTTAAAAAGCTGGCCTCTTGCATATCCTGCTTGCCGGAGACGCAAAAGGCGAGATTAAAAAGGCAAGACAAGCGTGTAGCATCTTCTTGGCTGAGGTTCGAGGACGGGAGTTCGAATCTCCCCACCTCCACCATTCTTCTTCGCTCGAATACTTTCTTGTTCGAGCTACGAAAGAATAAACTGTGATTCGGACTCAAAAAAGGGGTTTTAGGGGAAAAGATTGTTTTCCCCTATCGGCGTGGTAAACTTCAGTGCGGAAGGAGGGGAAAGATTAAAGGGGAAACTTCAGGTTGCCCCTTTAAGGAGCGGAAGCGACGTTCGAATCTCCCCACCTCCACCATATTTAGCGTCTAGAAATAAAGGTGACAAGAGCACAAGAGCACAAGTTGCAAAGCAATGCAATAGCCTAGTCGATGGTCGATAGTCAATGGTCGATGGAAAAAGAAAAATCCCGGGGGTTTTTTAATCTTTTGTTTTTGTCCATAGACTATAGCCCATTGACCATAGACCAATTACCATCAACCAAAAACCAAATAAAAGATATGCACATCTTTCTTAAGACAGTCAGGAAATGCCTCATCATATTAGCCTTTTTAAGCGCTACTTTAGTCGCGCATGGCTATGTGATAAATACAGAATACGAGAAGACAGATATACCGGAGGTAAAACTGCACGGCAGGACCTATGTTATTCTTCCCGAAGCATGCAAGGCTTTGGGCATAGAATGGCGTTGGGACAGTATAGCAAGGATCGCTACCCTTGAAGGGAACGGCCATATCCTGGCATTACTTGCCGGGAGCAAATATTACTCTATTGACGGCAAGATTAAAAAGCTTAAGAGCGCCGTATTGATGGAGAACGGCTATGTTTATGCACCTCTCTATTTTGTAAAGTACAAGCTTGAGGCCGCCCTTGACATGGACAAAGAAAGAGATAGCCGGCTTCCCGCTGCATATAGTGAAGCAAGCAAGAGCCGTGCATCGAGAGCGGATGCCTCCCAAACGAAGCATATAATACATAAGATAGTTATAGATCCCGGTCACGGAGGTAAAGATCCGGGCGCTATAGGCTGCACCGGATTATATGAAAAAGACGTCGTGCTTGATGTCTCTAAAATGGTAAAGGACGATCTTAAAAGAAGGGGTTTCGATGTTATAATGACCAGGCAAAAGGACGTCTTCGTAGCTCTTCGCAAGAGATCCCAGATAGCCAACGAAAATAATGCGGATCTCTTTGTGAGTATACATGCCAATGCGAACAGAAAGAATTGGGTAAGGGGTTTTGAGGTTTATTATCTCTCCGAGGCCTACGACGACAACGCCAAGGCGCTTGCGGCATCGGAGAATTCGGCTATTAAGTACGAAGACGAGTCTTTCGGTTTCCATACGCAATATCTGGATGCCATTGTATGGGATCTCACTTTCACCGAAAACAGAACAGAGTCTATAGAGTTAGCCAATTACATTTGCAGAAATGTTGACGAAAGAGCTAAACCAAAATCCAGCAAGGTCAGATGCGCCCGTTTTTATGTATTGAAGGGTACGCGGATGCCGGCCGTTCTGGTGGAATTGAGTTATCTTTCTAATAAATGGGAAGAACGGTCTCTCAAGGATCAAGATTATAGGAAGAAGCTGTCCAGGGGGATCGCAGACGGTATAGAGGACTACAGGCACGAATATGAGAAGACGAACGGTTTCTCCAATTAAAGGGGGCGTGGTCGGCAAAGCCATAGGCGTCTTCGATTCGGGTTTGGGCGGTCTTACGGTATTTAGGGAACTGAGAAAAAGGCTTCCGGCAGAGGATATTATTTATTTCGGCGATACGGCAAGAGTGCCCTATGGTTCCAAATCCAGAGATACAGTCGTTAGATTCTCTCTGGAGAATGCCGGTTTTCTGGCTGGCCTGGGCGTAAAGATGATAGTGGTGGCGTGCAATACCTCTTCCAGTTGCAGTCTGCCTTTACTTAGAAGAGTGCACAGGATTCCTATTATAGGGGTTGTGGAGCCGGGTGTTCCCACTGCGTTGAAGGCGACGTTAAACGGACGTATAGGTCTTATAGGTACGCGCGCCACAGTGTCAAGTGGAGTATACGAGAAGGCCCTGAGAAGAGCCGGCAAGGGTATCCGCGTCTTTTCACGCGCATGTCCGCTCTTTGTGCCATTGGTAGAAGAAGGATGGACGAGGAGAGATTTAACATACTCCGTTGCCGAATATTACCTTAGGCCCCTGAGGAAGCGCCGGATAGATACCCTCATCCTGGGATGTACGCATTACCCGCTTCTTAAAGGTATTATAGGCAGGGTGATGGGTAAGGGTGTGGTGCTGGTGGATTCGGCGTTTCAAACGGCCATGCGAGTCAGTGAGATCCTCAGGGAAAACGGCATAGAGAATACAAGGTCCAGAGGCAGCGATTCATTTTACGTATCCGACGAAGTGAATATGTTCCGGAGAGTGGGTTCCCGGTTCTTTGGTTCAAGAATAGACGAAGTAAAAAAGGTAGATGTCAAATGACGACAAAGGGTAGTTTCGGCGGGAAAAAAGGCAAGACGCCGTTATATACGGTAGAGGTTTTCTCCGGATTCAGCTCCGCGCACAGGCTTAGAGGCTACAAAGGCAAGTGCGAGAGAATGCACGGGCATAACTGGAAAGTAGGCGTTACCGTATCCGGCAGCAGACTTGATAAGACAGGCATCGTTATGGATTTCAAATATCTGAAAAATACTCTTCGCAAGATTCTTGCCGGACTGGACCATAAAGATATCAATAGCCTCCATTATTTTAAAACCGTGAACCCTACTTCGGAGAACATCGCAGAATATATCTTCAAAAGACTCAAGAGAATAAAGATTCCGGTTTCGAACGTCAGTGTTTGGGAAGGCGAAGATTCCAAGGCCACATATACGGAGGTGTAGTTTGGAACGTGCGGTTATACTTTTATCGGGTGGTCTTGATTCTGCTACCACCCTTTATATAGCCAGAGACAAAGGTTATGATTGTAGATGCCTTATATTCGATTATAACCAGAGGCATAAACGCGAGATTGAGTCTGCGAAGAAGATTGCCCGACTAAGCGGGTTTGCCTATAAAGAGATGAAGATAAGTATGTCCTGGGGCACGAGCGCACTTTTGGATAGGCATGCCGGTATGCCTCAAGGCAGGGCTACTGCAGAGATGAAAAAGGGTATACCTTCCACGTATGTGCCGGCCAGAAACACTATTTTTATAAGCCTTGCCGCCGGCATGGCGGAAGCCATAGGGGCACGGCGGATCTTTATAGGTGCCAATGCGCTTGATTACTCAGGTTATCCTGACTGTCGAAGCATATACTTCAGGACATTCAACAAACTTTTGAAGGTTGGCACGGCAGCAGGTGTACGCGGTAAATCCATAAGAATAGAGACGCCTCTTTTAAAGATGACGAAAGGCCAGATAATCAGGACCGGTCTAAGTATGGGTGTGCCGTATGAGTATACCTGGTCCTGTTATAAAGGCGGCAAAATGCCCTGCATGCAATGCGATTCCTGTCTCCTAAGGAAAAAGGGGTTTAGGGAGGCCGGGGTTGAGGATCCCCTTTTGGAGAGGAAATGAAGAAAGAGATAGCCGTAAAAAGACGCTGCGTAAAACGCGAAGCCGGTTTTGTGGAGATCTTTTCTTCATTTCAGGGAGAGGGTCCTTATGTAGGAGTGAGGCAGGTGTTCTTGAGGTTTTCGGGGTGCAATCTCGCCTGCTCCTATTGCGATACTCCCTGGGACAAAGCGAATTTTAAACTCAATGTACCCGAAGCCATTGCAAACATAAGATCGCTGGACAGACGAAGAACACATCACTCGGTATCTTTAACCGGCGGAGAGCCGCTACTTAATATCGATTTCTTAAAAGAATTATTACCTGCGGTAAAAAAGAACGGATATAAAACGTACCTCGAAACCAACGGCACGCTGGCCGCTAACTTTAAATGCGTACTTAAATATATCGATATTATATCAATGGATATAAAACTACCTTCTTCCACCGGGGGAGATGGGCTCTGGGAGGAGCATTCCGAATTTCTTAAGACAGCCTCGAAAAAAGAACTTTTCGTCAAGGTTATTGTAACCGAGAAGACCTCCGATGAGGATCTTTTCAAGGCGGCCGCTATAGTTGGCGGTGTAAACAAAGAGCGAATTTTTGTGATACAGCCGGATACTTCGACATCTTATAGCAGCGTTGGTTTTGATCTAAGCAGATTACGTATGTTTCAGGAAATGGCCCGCCGGAAACTTAAGGATGTAAGGGTTATACCCCAGGTACACAGGTTGATTGGAGCGAGATAGGGAATCGGTCCAGCGCACTTCACAACTTATTACTGAGAAAGGAGTTATAACAAAGTGAAACTCTCCTACGCCAAGGCTTCGAAGGACAGGCGAGCCCTTCATTCATACCAGGGGTTGCAGGAAGATATACGGGATATGAGGACCCCGCCCATAGAGGTATGGAAAAATAAGTATAACGACAGGGATTACCGTGTTAAAATAGAAACCGAGGAGTTCAGCTGTATATGTCCCAAGACAGGGCTCCCTGATTTTGCGGCATTGAAGATAGAATATGTTCCCGATAAGATGTGCGTGGAACTGAAGAGTTTCAAGCTTTATCTTGTTTCATTCAGGAATGTGGGCATATTCCATGAACATGTTACCAACCGCATACTGGATGATATGGTTAAGGCCTGCCGACCCAGATACATGAGACTTGAAATGACCTATAATATAAGGGGCGGCATAAAAACCACTACGTTGGCTGAATACAGAAAAAAAGGATATAGACAGCGATGAGAAAAGTGTCCACAAGAAATATAACCGACCTCGTGAGTGCTTTGTGTATACGGGCAAATATACACCTTCGGCTCGATGTGCTGTTTGCGCTTAAAAGGGCCAGGAGGGCCGAAAGCAATAGGCGGGCGGCCGGCGCACTCGACAATATTATAGAGAACGCCCGGATAGCCGAAGACAAGATGCTTCCAGTATGCCAGGATACGGGCATGGTAGCCGTATTCATGGAGGTAGGCAGCGGCGTTGAATTTACCGGCGGCTCGCTTAAAAAAGCCGTTGACGCAGGCGTGATGCGCGGATATAGAGAGGGATATCTTAGGCAGTCGGTAGTGGCTTCGGCAGTCGAAAGGGTGAATACCAAAACTAATACACCTGCCGTTCTGCATGTTGAGATAACCGAAGGGGATTCGGTAAAGATATATGTTATGCCGAAGGGGTTTGGCAGCGAGAACAAATCTGCGGTTAGGATGCTTAATCCCACGGACGGCGAAAAGGGGATATCGGAGTTTGTGCTGGATGTCGTGAAAGAAGCCGGACCTGAAGCCTGCCCCCCGTTTATATTGGGTATAGGCATAGGGGGGACATTCGAATACGCTGCGCTGCTTTCCAAAAAGGCGCTTTTAAGAAATATAGGTAAGACCAATTCCGGGCGGAAGATGGCAATATTGGAAAAGAGGATATTAAAGAAGGTCAATGCGCTGGGAATAGGAGCCATGGGCTTCGGCGGCAGAACGACGGCTTTGGGAGTGAATATACTCGATTACCCCACACATATAGCGGGACTGCCGGTAGCCGTGAACGTATGCTGCCACGCACTGAGAACCGCGAAGGGTGTAATATGAGAAGAATGGCTTTACCCATAGAGGCGTATCAGATAAAAGAGCTTAAGGCGGGTGATGAGCTTTTCCTTAGCGGAGTGGTTTATACAGCAAGGGACGCGGCCCATAAAAGGATGGCAGGACTTGTAAAAGACGGGAAAGCATTACCTATCTCTTTAAAAAAAAGCGCGATATATTATACTGGTCCTACGCCGCCGCCACCAGGAATGGCCATAGGCGCTTGCGGGCCCACCACGAGTTTGAGAATGGATAAATTTACCCCCGCGCTTATCAAAAAAGGCCTTAGGGTAATGATAGGGAAAGGCAGGCGTAGTAGAGAGGTTAGAGATGCCATAAGAAAGTATAACGCTTTATATCTGATTGCTCCTGCGGGTTGTGGTGCTCTTTTAGCCAAGAGTGTGGTTTCCGCGCATTTGGTTGCTTACAATGATCTTGGGCCTGAAGCTATATACGAACTTAAGGTGAAAGACTTTCCCGTCGTGGTGGGCATAGACGCATGCGGCAGGGATATCTTTTCAGGGTAGGATATGAATTTCACGGAGGCAATATGAGAAAGGGGAGGGCGCTCGATAGATTACGGAAGGTTACTCTCAAGAGAAATTATCTTGAGTATGCGGAAGGGTCTTGCCTGATTACGATGGGCCAAACAAAGGTACTTTGTTCGGCCAGCGTAGAGGACGGGGTCCCTCCTTTTTTAAGGAATTCGGGTTCCGGATGGGTGACCGCTGAATATTCCATGTTGCCGCGTTCCTGCAGAAAGAGGACCTCAAGGGAATCCTCCAGGGGAAAAATAGGCGGCAGGACACATGAGATACAGAGACTTATAGGCCGGTCCATGAGGGCAGTGACAAACCTAACTTCTTTCGGGGAGAGGACTATTTGGCTTGATGCCGATGTCGTACAGGGAGACGGCGGTACACGCTGCGCGGCGATTACAGGAAGTTTTATAGCACTGGTCGACGCCCTTTCCGGATTAAAGAAAGACGGCATAGTGGAGGATATACCTGTAAAAGACTATGTGGGGGCTGTCAGCGTTGGTATAGTAGATGGTAAGGTGCGGCTTGACCTTGACTATTACGAGGATTCCGCAGCCGAGGTGGATATGAACATAGTGATGACGGGCGGTGGAAGGTTTATAGAAATACAGGGGACGGCTGAAAAGGAACCCTTTGACGCGAGGGAAATGAAGAAGATGCTCAAGATGGCCGGCAGGGGTATTCGCATGATTATTGATATAGAGAAGAAGCATTTAGGAAAGATATTGAACATATGAGCGAACTGGTTATTGCTTCGCGTAATAGCGGAAAGATAAAAGAGATAAAGGCCATATTAAAGGACTTAAAGCTTGATATCCTTGATACCGGTTATTTTAAAGGTATTCCCAGGGTAGTGGAGGACGGCAAGACCCTTGAGGCAAACGCTTCGAAAAAGGCCAGGACCATATCAAAGTATACCAAAAAAATCACCATAGCGGATGATTCGGGGTTAGAAGTTAAAATGCTGGACGGAAGACCCGGTGTTAAGTCCGCCCGTTTTGCCGGAGATGAAGGCGATCCGCTTAAGAATAACCTTAAGTTATTAAGGCTTCTTGACAATGTTCCCATCGGCAAAAGACAAGCCAGGTTCGTTTGCGTTATGTGCATAGCAAAAGATGGAAAAGTTTTGAAGACCGTAAAAGGAGTCTGTAGCGGTAGAATCTCCGATGAGATGAAGGGAGAGAAAGGTTTTGGCTACGATCCGCTTTTTATACCTGCGGGATATGCAAAAACCTTTGCAGAGCTTTCTCAATCCACCAAGAACAGATTGAGCCACAGATATAAGGCTCTGCGAAAGGCGAAGTCGGCTATTGAGGTACTTTTAAGGAAAAGATAGGTGTAAGAAAGGCGGGGAGTGGCGCAGTCCGGCTAGCGCACTTGCTTTGGGAGCAAGAAGTCGCGGGTTCAAATCCCGCCTCCCCGACCAATAAGATTTGGGTGATGGAAGATAAGGTGCTGTGGGATTTGAAGAGAGGTTTCGCCGAGCGGATAGCGAGGAAGAGCGCCTGCTTCGAAGAACTTCTTGGACGAGCGGAAGAAACCGAGTGGCCGACCCGAACACCCTGGCGGAGCGTAAGCGAAGCCGGGTGAGGGCGCCAAATCCCGCCTCCCCGACCAATTAGCGATACAATAGCCTTAGTTGATGGTCCATAGTTTAAAAGATCGGTTGTCGGTGGATGGTTACCGGTTATCGAAAGAGTCCCTTGTTACCGTAAACCATCAACCGTTAACCGAAAACCGACTATAGACCATAGACTAATTACCATAACCGTGAACCGATCACCGTATGCATTCTTGACAAAGTAAGTATTTTGTTATACTGTGAGGTATCAAAGGTTATAAAATAATGCGCCTGTAGCTTCCTCCTTCGCCGGGTGCCTGTAGAGCAAGGCTTCGGAGGACGAGACCAGCCTTCGCAGTGGTGAAAGTATTTCTCACGAAGTATGCTTCGGCTGGCGCAGCGCTACAGAAGCTGTGGAAATAATGCGCCTGTAGCTTCCTCCTTCGCCGGGTGCCTGTAGAGCTAGGCTTCGGAGGACGAGTCGCTACAGAAGCTGTGGAAATAATGCGCCTGTAGCTTCCTCCTTCGCCGGGTGCCTGTAGAGCTAGGCTTCGGAGGACGGGTCGCTACAGAAGCTGTGGAAATAATGCGCCTGTAGCTTCCTCCTTCGCCGGGTGCCTGTAGAGCTAGGCTTCGGAGGACGGGTCGCTACAGAAGCTGTGGAAATAATGCGCCTGTAGCTCAGTTGGATAGAGCATCTGCCTTCTAAGCAGAGGGCCGCAGGTTCGAATCCTGCCAGGCGTACCAGATATGTAATATATAGAGCCTCTAAGATTCGAAGGGAGCGAGCGCGCGACGAATAGGAGCGATAAACGCCTGCTTCGAAGGACTTCTTGGACCAGTGAAGCGAGCGGGTGGCCGACCCGAACACCCGGGCGGAGCGAAAGCGGAGCCGGGTGAGGGCGCCGAATCCTGCCAGGCGTACCAGATTTGTAATAGTCGATAGACTATGGAGTATAGAGCATATGGTGGGTGTAGCTCAGCATGGCAGAGCACTTGACTGTGGCTCAAGGTGTCGCCGGTTCAAATCCGGTCACCCACCCCAGTCTTTTTCGCCTTTGGCAAAAAAGACAGAGCAATCGAAAATGGAAAATCGAAAATAGGCAATTTTCGATTGAGGTCAAATTTCGATTCCCGATTTTCAAAAGGTCAATCTGGCTCTAATCTCGTTCAACCACCGACCCCAATCTTTTACAGGCATGGTAAAATAGGCAGCAGCCAAGAATAAGAAATAGAGAACGAGAAGATTATGTTATTGATTATTCGTGCCAAAGTTAATACGGAAACGCGAGAAAAAGTGGCCGAAGATTTTAAGGGTTACATTAAAGTCGTTGCTGATGTTCGCCGTAAGATTATTTCTGCCGGAGGAGAAAAACATGTGGATGGCGAACAGCTTCTTCTGCAGGATGGAAGCAACCAGGTGGACCTTTGGGGCGCGGGCCTGGATTTAGAGACGGATGAGATGGATTTTGATTCTGTCATCAATCTGCGGCCGGCACAGAATAGAAGCCGTGAGATACTGGATTCGGAGATTCGGCAACAAGTCGAATCGATTAGTCGTTTTTTACTGCAGGAGTAACATATGAATGCCAAAGAGATAACCTTGAATATAGCAGTTAATCTGGGACGGATATGCCGATGGGCTTTAGAATCTCGCAGGGAGCGGGTGGATCAGTTTTTAGCCGAAACGGAGGAATATGTTAAAGCTTTGGAGGCGGCTCCGAAGTCAAGCCGGTTCTTACCGACATATGTGCGGTTCAGGAAAGATTTTGAAGCGTTACGGAATAACGTTCGGATGGATTCAGATTGGGCCGAGACTGCCCTGACTTGGGCAAATATTTTAAGCCACAGAGCTTCCTTGACATAGGAAGGTTATAATAGCTTTCAACCACCGACCCCAATATTCTTCGCTTGCTCGGCTTCGAACGAGGTAATGGGGTTCGAAGCGAACGAGCGCCGAGCGAATAGCGAGGAAGAGCTGTAAGCCGAAGGCCGGCATTAACGAGTGAGGGGGGGGCTACGCAGGCGCGCTCCGCGCTCCGTAGCAGGCGAATTCCATCACACACACTAGCTTTATAATTCATTACAATGTCACTTATCATAAATGCCGGACGTAGATTATGAAGAAATGGTATGAATCATTATTTGAAAATTATGCTCACAAATACGATAAGGAATGTTTCGTTCAAGGTACTATCGGCGAATGTGATTTCATTGAGCAGGAGATAAATCACGATAAATCCTTGAAGATTATTGATATCGGCTGTGGTACTGGCCGTCATTCTATTGAGCTGGCGAAAAGAGGCTATCAAGTTACCGGAATTGACCTATCAAAGTCACAGCTGAAAAGGGCAAGGGAAAAAGCAAAAGAGCAAGGGGTAGAAATTAGCTTTCAGAAACATGACGCCAGAGATCTTCATTTTGAAGGAGAATTCGATTTAGCGATAATGCTTTGCGGAGGCGGTTTTTCTCTTATGGAAACAGACGAGATGAATTTTGAGATACTCAAGAACGCGACAAAGGCTTTAAATGATAATGGGAAACTGATATTCACTACATTAAATGGATTATTTCCGCTTTTTCATTCAGTTAAAGAGTTCTATGAATCGGCAGCTAAAGAAGGTAACTCCGTATGTCAGGATTGTAAATTTGATTTGATGACATTTCGCGACCATAATACCGTTGTTTTCGAAGACGATGCAGGAAATAAAAAAGAATTAAAATGCAATGAACGTTATTATGTGCCCAGCGAAATAACTTGGCTTTTAAAAACTCCTGGGTATAAAAAAATAGATATTTTTGGTGCAAAACTGGGAGCCTTTTCAAGAAATGACAAGTTGACTACTGAAGATTTTGAAATGCTCGTTATCGCAGAAAAATAGGGGGTCAGCTCTTCTGTGATGCGAGGCAGGTTCTAATCTGCTTCAACCACCCGCCCCAGCATTTTACATATAAGGGCGTAAGAGGAATTGCGCGTAGGTTCTTGAACCCAGCAGTTACATAGCTGATTTAATCCAGCAATGAGAAGCATAGCAAGAAAGTATGGATATAAAAATAAAAAAAAGTTGGTTTAACGTTTAATATATATATTTCGTATCATATGTTAAATATAAAAAAGTTATAATTTAGACCTTGACTTCCTCAGAAAGTATGCTATACTTTATCTTGCAGAAGGTTTTTTTGTTATTAGGTATTTAAAGTCTTTTAAAAAGTTCTTTATTTTTGCCAAAGGTGTATTCACCTTACAATATCCATTCTTGCAAGAGAAGACAAAAAAAGGAGGGCTAGCATGCCGTATCAAAAAATTCTTAAAAGACGTTGTATTATAATTTGGATTCTTGCTTTGTCGGTAGGTTTATTGTCTGCGTCGGAAGTATCTTCCGGAGTAATTCCCAGACCCGATGATGACGGAACCGAGCCGACCATGGTTTTACTTGATGAAAGTGACTCTGCTAGGGATAGGACTGCAGAAGCCATAAGTGAGAAACGGCGCGCCTACCTTAATAGTAACGGTGATGATGCAGGCTTGACTTCGCAGGGCCCCGGTGCCGTCACTTTAGGTGATCCCGATATATCAAATATACAAAAAGAGATAGATGATATGCAGAGAAGCCGCGAGAGTTTCTTGGTTAGATTTACGGCTCGTCTCAGAGGTTTGTTAAGTAGCGGCAATCCGGCCGAAGCAAGACAGCTTGTTTCTGTGATAAAAAGAATTAGAAACGCTTATAATGACAGGATAGCCGATCTCAAGAAGAGGCTTGATGAGATGCGAGCTGATGCCGCAGATCCGATTAAACGCATACGCCGCGGGCTTCCGGGCATAACCGTAGTCTCAGAGGACGAATCCACGGTCTACGGTCTCCTGGTGAAGGGTTCATACATAACGGTATATGAGGCCTCGGTCGAGGATGAAGCCATTGCCGCTTT
>Ga0272442_10004900_pt1 | contig 18099 bp, 18 predicted proteins | sample SSMForm2O_FD_200262 | JGI IMG/M metagenome (GOLD analysis project Ga0272442, IMG submission 200262) | Marine sediment archaeal communities from Little Sippewissett salt marsh, Falmouth, MA, United States - SSM-Form-2O | ecosystem: Environmental > Aquatic > Marine > Wetlands > Sediment ... | reverse complement strand
GGATGGGCGACGGGGGCGCTGGTCACAACGCTGTTGACCGACTACGCCCAACCGGCCGACGAAGACCAGATATGGAGCATCTGGGAAGGCAACGCGCGGGTGAGAAGATAAACACGAGTAAACGTGAGAACCCAGTAGTTCGTGGCCAGATTTCTCCGCTTCGTCCCTTCGGGACTCCGGTCGAAATGACAACGATCCGACTCTTTTGCCGGGTGCCATTAATAATCAATAATCAATCGTCAATAAACAATAATCATTTTTAAGACGCTGGTCCGAGTTTGTGGCCGGGGCCGACGGTGTAGAGGCGTTGCCTGGACTCGGTATTCATATGCGAGCGGATGATTCTGCCGATGAAAACGAAATGGTCGCCGGCCGGGACCTGTGTTTCGAGCGTGCATTCGAAATTGGCGACGGCGTCGGTCAATAGGACCGAGTCGATTTCTTTGGCCGGTTCGGTCGGGCAATCAAACTCGGCGAATTTGTCGATGTTTCTTCCCGATTTGGAGCCGAAAAATAACGCCGCTTCAGCCATCCGCGCGGAGGGGAATGCAATGGTGAAGCATTTCGAGTGGTTGATCGCCTCGACGGAATAATGCTTCTTCGCCACGCCGATGGCCATCATGGGCGGCGAGCCGGAGGCGATCATCGCCCAGCCTAACGTGACGGGATTGGCTTTACCGTTTTTGTCTTTGGCGATGGCGATGACGATCTGTTCGGGGTATTTGGTCTTGATCGCCAGCGAATATTCAACTTCTTTTTGCATTGCTTTTCTCCTTAGTTGTCTCTATATTTGGCCCGTTAAGACGCGTTCAACATTATAAATGCAACCTTATTCATGACAAGGAGAAAGACGTGGAGACCATAGGCTTTATCGGGTCCGGCAATATGGCCGAGGCGATGATTAACGGGGTGCTCAAGGCGGGCGTCTATCGGCCCGGCAAGGTGTTTGCCAGCGACGTTCGGACGGAACGGCTGGAGTACATGAGAGAACACTACGGCGTCCGGACGACGCAAGACAACGCGGACCTGGCCTCGAAGTGCGACATCGTCGTGCTCAGCGTCAAGCCTCAGGTGATGGCCGACGTTCTTAACAGCATCAAAGACGCGATACGCGAACACAGTCTGGTCGTATCGATTGCAGCCGGTATCACTGTATCCAATATCTCGTCCATCCTGGGCGACATGGCCATCGTCCGCGTGATGCCGAACATGCCGGCCTGGGTGGATGAAGGTGCGGCCGTGCTGTTCGCCAATACCCAGGCGGAAGACAAGGTGGAAATGGCCCGGCTGATCTTTCTGTCGGTCGGCAAGGCCGAAATGGTCGATGAGGAAGGTTTGCTGGACACGGTCACGGCGGTAAGCGGGTCGGGGCCGGCCTATTTCTTCCTGCTCATGGACGAAATGATCAAAGCCGGGGTCGAATTGGGACTCTCAGAGGAAATGTCCAGACACTTGGTCCTGCAAACCGGTAAAGGCGCGACGCTCCTGGCGGAAAAAGAAACCGAGCAAGGCGTCACCCCCGCCGATTTAACAGAAAAGGTCGCCACGCCGAACGGAACAACCGAAGCGGCGTTTAAGGTCTTCTTGGCGAATGATTTTGGTTCCACGGTCTCTCAGGCGATGCAACGGGCCGCACAGAGGAGCCGCGAGCTTTCCCGCGGCTAACGGTTTACCTTTAGGGGGAAGGGGCTTGCGTGTTGCTTCACGTGCATTCTAATTATGTGTATTCTGTCTATTGGTGCTAAAGCGATCTTCAAGATGCCGATGGGCAACCGCGTCTTGTTTGTCCCGGCGGCGCTGTGTACGATCTTGTGCTTTGTCGGTCTGATGATATTTATTTGCACGTTAGGCCGGACCGAGCAGAGCGCTGGAGCCGCCGGCTGGGCGATGCTCATGATTATGGTCATGCTGCGAAGACAGGAGAGCTAAAACAGCTTGTTGAGATCCCCTGAGCAGGCACCTATGGTCTTGCCCAGGCGGCAGATACATGTGGGCAACCGGCCACCGAGGGGCAAGTTGCATATCCTGCGGGTAAGTCGCATTGACTCCGCCAGCGGTTATTCTACGATAATGGCCTCGACGGGACACTCGTCAGCGGCTTGCTGGGCCGCATCCTCATGCTCGGCAGGCACCTCGTCAACGATCACTTGCGCCATCTCGTCGCCCATCTCGAACACTTCGGGGCAGGTATCGACACAAAGGCCGCAGGCCGTGCACGTATCTTCGATTCTGACTATCATAATCAACTCCTTTTTGCACCCTTGATCTATTGTTGGCCTTCGACAGGCTCAGCATACCGAATGGGCAATTCCATTGAATTCTCTTGATAAACTCCCATTCATGAAAATCATCCGCGCAGAAAATAGCGGTCGAAACAAAATTTGTCAAATTAAAATGTTTTGGTGGAAAACTGTTTTTTTTGCCGATATACTAAGGCCGGTATCGGCAGGTGCCGCCCGGCAGCCGATACCCGATCATCGACATCGAATATCCGTCGAGGGCGGAGCCAATATTTTCGGCCGGGTCCCATGCAGACCGAGCCCGTGAACCTGGTCAGGCGGGGAACCGAGCAGCCATAAGCGTGAGCTTGGTGGTGCCGTGGGTTAACCCGGCCGTCTTTTTTTTAAATGATCATTGATCAGTGTTGAATGATTAATGGGCGCAAAGCCAGGACAAGCAAAGGAAAACGATCTTAAAAAGCGGACTAAAGCATTTGCACACCGTTGTGTCAAGTTGTGCCTTGCTCTGCCTAAGACGGATTTAGGACGGCATATTAGAAGACAGTTAATCAGGTGCTCGACATCTGTCGCTTCCAACTATCGGGCAGCGTGTGTTGCACAGTCAAGAGCCGATTTTGCATCGAAACTGAGCATTGTAACAGAGGAAGTCGATGAATCCTGCTTTTGGATGGAATTCATCATTGAAGAAGAACTGCTAAATGAAAGACAAGTTACTGATTTATTGAAAGAGGGTGGTGAGTTAACCGCAATTTTCGTGAAGTCGAGAATAACTGCCAAGGATCGAAGTTCAGAATTTACAAAAGAAGATTAATTCTGCACGGAAATAATCATTAATCAATAATCATTCATCATTTGAAAATGTCATATACTGTTTTAGCCAGAAAATACAGATCGCAGACGTTCGATGACGTCGTTGGGCAGGATCCAATCGCCCAGACGCTCAAGAACGCCATCAAGACCGACCGGGTCGCCCATGCGTATCTTTTCACGGGCACGCGAGGCGTCGGTAAGACCACCATGGCGCGCATCCTGGCCAAAGCGCTCAATTGCCGGTCCGTGGATAAGCCCACGACCAAGCCGTGCTGCAAGTGCGATAGTTGCATCGCCGTGAACGTCGGCGAGGATATCGACGTCATCGAGATCGACGGGGCCTCCAATAACCGGGTCGATGAGATACGCGAGCTTCGCGAAAATGCGATCTATCGGCCGGCACGCTCCAGATTCAAAATCTACATTATCGACGAAGTACACATGTTGACGGTTTCGGCGTTTAATGCGCTGTTGAAGACACTGGAAGAGCCGCCCAGCCATATCAAGTTTATCTTCGCCACGACCGAGCCGAACAAGGTTATTGCAACCATCCAATCGAGGTGCCAGCGGTTCGATTTCAGCAACATCGGTCCGGCGGTGATCGCCGAGCAACTTAAATCGGTTCTCAAACAGGAGAAGATTAAATACGAAGAGGATTTGATCCTGCCGCTCGCGAAAATGGCGAACGGTTCGATGCGGGACGGCCTGAGCTTGTTGGATCGCCTCATCAGCGCGGGCGTTCAGCCGCTCAGCGCGTCGTTGCTCGAAGAATTCCTGGGCTGTCCCAACAGCGAAAAAATCTGGAACCTGATCGAGCAAATCGGCAAAAGCGACGCCGCCGGGACACTCGCCGCGATCGAGGGCTTAATTAACAGCGGGATCGTCGAGGTCCAGATCGTGGATTCGCTGATCGATTACATGCGCGATCTCATGGTCGTGAAATCCACGGGACCGGATAGCCAATTAGTGATTTTGACCGAGCAACAGCGGGCCCGAGCGGCCGAACTGGCGGAGAAGTTTGACGTCGCGGCACTGGTTTACAATATCGCGACCCTTGAAAAACTCCGATGGGCCGTTAAGAACAGCGATACGAGCCGGGCGCTTTTAGAGGCATCGTTACTGCGATTCGCCCTGAGCGAACATTTCCTTAACGTCGATCAGCTTCTGGCGCAGATAAAATCCGGCGCTCCGGCTCCCGTTAAAAAAAAAGTCCAGCGCGCGGTAGATAGCCCATCGCCCCCCCTACCCCAAGTCACACGCGACGAAGAAGCATCCGTCAACCGTGAGCCAGAACCTGCACCTGCGAAATCTCATGAATCGAGGGGTTCATCCAACATCCAATCAGTGGAGGACAAGTGGCAGGAAACGCTCGAGCTTATTAAAAACGAACTTGGCCCGGGCACTTCGGCACTTTTGAGCTCCGCTAAGCCCAGTCGGTTTGAGGATGGAATATTAACGCTTGAATTCGGCCCTTCGGCTCAAACAAGGATGAGCGCCATTAACGGTCGAGTCGATCAAATTGAGACCTTTCTGAGCAAGCAATTTCCAGGATTTTTAAAATTGAAGTTCGATACAGTAACGAACAAGCAGGTCGAAACCCAAACTACCCCGACCCAGGCGAAAACCGTCACTCAGAAGAGAACCGAGCTTTTAAACGATCCGGCCGTCAAAACCGTCCTCCTGGGCCTCGACGCCACCGTCACCGGCATCGAAGAAGATTAAGCATTGAACCATCCCCAAAGCCTTCGGCTTTGAGGCTGCCACCCAATCTTCTTGTTTATTAGGGTGGCAGCCTCAAGCGCAGCTTGGGGATGGCTATTTCCCCGTGCAAAACTTGTATCTTCATAACCAATTGTATATAATATCCTTATGCTCAAAGGCAAGATTTATACCAAGCAATGTCATCGTCATAATATTGCGGGGCAAGCTCATGAACTAACGTTCAGTTGTTATCGTAACCAGATGTTCCTTTCTTCGGAAAGAATCTGTAAGTATCTTGTTGATTCCATTATCGCCAGTAGAAAGAAGCATCAATTTAATGTGTGGGCTTATGTTTTTATGCCAAATCACGTACACCTACTGATATGCCCAGAAACAGAGAATTATTCGATTTCAAACATACTTCTCTCGATCAAGCAACCGGTATCTCGCAAAGCTATAAACTACTTCAAAAATCATAATCCTGACGGCCTGAAATACCTGGAAACACACCAGAAACACAGGCCATATCGTTTCTGGCAAAAAGGCGGTGTTATGATCGAAACATAACAAAGATGAACACGGTCGTTGACTCGACACACTACCTCCATAATAATCCAGTGCGTAAGGGTCTTGTTAAAAGCGCAGACGAGTGGTATTATTCCAGCGCCGCTGATTGGCATGGGACCAGGCAAGGGCCGCTACCTATAGACTTTGATAGTTTCCCGACTTGAGCCATCCCCATCCCGATAAAGACATCGGGATGAGGCTGCCACCCATCGTAGTCGGAATAACTACTACTTAGCGGTAACTTTGAGGAATCGATAAGCAAAGTAACCAAATGAGCAAACTGAAAGATTTATTTATTCATAATCCAGACCATTATAATGAAAAGGAAAATTTGCAGTGGTGTTGGTTAAGGGCAGTAGAGTGTGGAGAGCGGCCCTTATTCTTAGCTCAATTGATCGCTCCACCTCTATTTATGATTGTTTCATGGTGGCAAGTTACAATAGCAGTCATAATTTAAACTTGGGCGTGGACACTAATACGCTACAATTATGTGAATATAATTTTAGTAGGATTGGGCCCTTTTGTAATTATTTTTAAGTAGCCCGTATCAGTAGGAATAGGAGTCTATTTTTTGATAAACAACAATTACTTACTAGCTATAATTTCAGCCTTTTGGCCAGTTATTACCTTATTTCTTATGTTGCTAACACCACCGACTAAAGTTGGAGTAATACAAACGGCACTAATGAACAGACTCGGTTATGAACAACTAATTTAGAAGCATCGGGTGGCAGCCTCAAGCGAAGCTTGGGGACGGCTGATTGCAAACAATTATAACAGGATAAAAGATGAGTAGTGCTTATACGGAAAGTCTAAATAAGCTGATCGAGGAATTTGGGAGGTTGCCGGGGGTGGGGCCTAAGACGGCCGAGAGGCTGGCTTTTTATATTTTAAAGGCCCGGCCGGAGGAGGCCATGAAGCTCGCCGATGCGATTCGGGACGTGAAACATAAGATCAAACGCTGTCGGATCTGCTACAATCTCTCGGAACAAGATACCTGTCAGATCTGCTCGGATCCGCGTCGGGATCAGAGCCTGATTTGCGTCGTCGAGCAGCCCAAAGACGTCATAAGTCTTGAAAAAACAGGGACATGCAAATGGGTTTATCACGTTCTGGGCGGCCATATCGCCCCGCTCGACGGTATCGAGCCGGACGATTTGACGATCAAAGAGCTCGTCGAGAGGGTACGTGCGGGCAATATTGGAGAATTGGTCATGGCGACCAATCCGAACCTGGCCGGCGACGGCACATCGCTTTACATAAGCTCGCTTTTGAGAACGTCAGGGGTGAAAATTACCCGCTTAGCGAGAGGATTGCCTTCCGGCAGCACGATCGAGTACGCCAGCGGCAAAATCCTGAGCGACGCCATTATCGGCAGGCAGGAAATCGAGTAACTTTTTCGGCCTCCATCGATAAAGTTTATCAACTGCCTTTCAAATCTTGACGACATCTCTTAATGCCTCTATGATATGACTGGAGCCTTTGAGGTGGCCAGTCGAAATAACGTTTTCTTTTTCAGGTGTTATGATGAAACTGGAGATGAGAAGCCAGATGCGGATGGAGCAGAAGATGAAGCTCGCTCCGCATATGATCCAATCGATGGAGATCCTCCAGCTTCCCATTCTCGCCCTTCAGGAACGAATCGAACAGGAGTTGAACAACAATCCCGTTCTGGAAATGGCCGGGCCGGAAAGCCCCGATGAGATCGAAACGGATCGAGAGGAACCTCAAACGGATACGGACGAGAAGGATCTGGTGCTCAGCACGGACGCCAATAAGGCTGAAGACTTCGAGCGTTTGGAGAATCTGGGCGACGGTTTTTCGGACTACATGGCCGAAGCCGGACCTTTCCGCAGGCGGATCCGGACGGAAGAACGGGACAAAAAACTCGAGGCATTGAAGAATACGGCCGCCCCGCCGCAATCCCTGCACGAATATCTCTCCGAGCAATGGCGATTAGTCGACGCCGACGAGCCGGTGAAAACAGCCGGGAGCATGATTATCGACTACCTCGACAACAGGGGATACCTGACGGTGAGGTTGGAGCAGTTGTATAACAAGGATCGGGGCGATTTCACCGTGGACGATCTGAACGAGGCGTTGAAACTCGTGCAGAAACTGGAGCCGTCCGGCGTTGGGGCGCGTGACTTAAAAGAATGCCTGCTGATCCAGATGACCCAGAGCGGCGAAGATATGAGCTTTGAATCCCGCCTGATTTCCGAGCATATGGATGAGCTGCTCGAGAACCATCTGCCGGACATCGCCAAGAAGATGAATTGCAGTCTCGAAACCATCAATCGGGCTATCGTGCGGATGAGCAAGCTGGACACGTCGCCGGGCCTTCAAGTGGGAAGGGAACAAAACCTCCCCATCACCCCCGATGTGATTGTAGAATTGGATGAGGAATCGGGTCGGTACATCGTGAGATTGGCGGATTCCGATCTGCCCCACCTGAAATTGAACGACTATTACTCAAGAATGGCCAAAGACGATCGGGTTAGCGAAAAAACAAGACACTTCCTGCAAAGCAACCTGCGTTCCGCGCAGTGGATCATGGATGCCATCGAGCAGCGAAAGAACACATTACTCAAAGTCGCCAAGGCCATCGTTAAATATCAGACCGATTTCCTGGACAAGGGGCATCTACACCTGCATCCCCTACCGATGTCCCGGGTTGCCGTTGACGTGGGCGTGCACTTGGCGACCGTCTCGCGGGCCGTCTCAGGTAAATACATACAGTGCCCCTGGGGGATTCTGCCGCTACGAAAGCTCTTTAGCGGCGGCCGAGAAGATGTCAACGGCGAAGGGCGAAGCTGGGAGGCGATACGAGCCCAGTTGCAGCAGATCATTGATGGAGAGGACAAGAACAAACCCCTGAGCGACGACCAGATTCGCAAGAAACTTCAACAGGCGGGCATCAATAACCTGGCCCGGCGAACCGTGGCGAAATACCGCAAGCTCATGAACATCCCCGCTGCACGATACCGCAAGAAATATTAAGCCTCATCGATTACGCGTGTACAAGAACAGAATGTGCGCACTCTACAAGACTTAACCGACCCTTTCGGCATCTTAGCCCAATAATATAAGCAGAAATCTTCTTTCTTAATCGCGCCGCCCATAAAAAAAATGGCTCTACTTCAAATAAAATTGTAGATAAGATGAACACTATGTTCTAATGTGAGTATATTATCACATAGTTATATAGTACGAGGTATGAGATGCCGGATAAAAACAGACAATTATTGTTCGAAATACAAGCGGAGATCGCCAAAGCCATTGCTCATCCGCTGCGCATTGCCATTATCGATTTTCTGAAAGAAGGCGAGCAATGCGTCTGTGATATTGCAGAATACGTCGGGGCCGAACGCTCGAATATCTCACGGCACCTTTCGATCATGGTCAAAGCCGGCGTGCTGGAGTATCGAAAAGAAGGGTTGAAGGTGATCTATAAGCTTAAATGCGTTTGCATCCTTGATTTTTTCTCCTGTGTCATCAAAGTCATCAAACAACAGGCCAAGGATAACGAGAAACTCCTTCGATCATTATAATTCAGGGATTTCGATATGAGTAAAGCGACCGAATGGAAAAAACTGGCGGCGATTATTGCTATCTTCATCGGCTGCTATTTTCTGCCGATCGGAACGGCGCGATTCGATAATGCGCTCATGGAATCGCTCCAGTTGGTCAAGTGGTACGCCCGCGAGCACGTGTTGCTTTGCCTCGTGCCGGCCTTCTTTATCGCCGGGGCGATCTCGGTCTTCGTCAGCCAGGCGTCGGTGATGAAATATCTCGGGGCGCAAGCCAACAAAGTCCTGGCTTACGCGGTCGCATCGGTCTCCGGAAGCATCCTGGCGGTTTGCTCCTGTACGGTCTTGCCGTTGTTTGCCGGCATCTACAAGATGGGCGCGGGACTGGGGCCGGCAGCAACCTTTCTCTATTCGGGCCCGGCAATCAACATCCTGGCGATCATTCTGACCGCACGCGTGCTCGGACTCGAAATCGGCATCGCCCGCGCGGTAGGTGCCATCATTTTCAGCATCGTCATCGGACTGGCAATGCACCTGATCTATCGCAAAGAAGAGATAGAGAAAGCCGGCGCTCAAGCGGTCATGCCGCAACCGGAAGTCAAAAGAAAGCTGTGGCAAAACGCCGTGTATTTTGCCGCGATGGTGGCGATTCTGGTCTTTGCAAACTGGGCGCGCAGCGGAGATGTCCGCGCGGTGTTCTTATGCTGTCCGGGCGGACTGAGTCAGCTTAGCGTTGAAGGGACGCTTCTGAGCAGAGACGAGAATACCGTCAAGATTCAGGACGTTTCCGGCAAGACCTACGAACTCTCCGCCGAGTTGGTCCAGCAGGTTGAAGAAGTGGAAAAAAACAACCTCTACAGTCTGATCCACCGATCCCGGTGGATCATCGTTTCGGCGCTTCTGGTCGGCTTTGCCGTTATGCTTTGGTTGTGGTTCTCCCGGCCGGAATTGTCCGAGTGGGTCGGGGCCTCGTGGGCCTTAACGAAACAAATGCTTCCTTTGTTATTCATGGGCGTCTTTGCGGCGGGCCTGTTATTAGGAAGGCCGGGACCGGGACATGAAGGCGTCATCCCCACGGAATGGGTCAATGCCGCCGTGGGCGGTAATTCAATCCGGGCTAATTTATTCGCCTCGATAGCGGGTGCGTTTATGTATTTTGCGACGCTAACCGAGGTCCCCATCCTCCAGGGTTTGATGGGGGCGGGGATGGGAAAAGGACCGGCCTTGGCGTTACTATTGGCGGGGCCCGCCCTATCTCTGCCGAACATGCTGGTCATCCGCTCGGTGATGGGAACGCAAAAAACGGTTGTCTTCGTTCTGCTTGTCATAGCGATGGCAACAGTTTCGGGTATTATTTTCGGAACGTTTCTTTAGAAGGATATTCAAATGAGGAAAATACAGATTCTCGGCGTCGGATGTCCCAAGTGTAAGAAGCTGGCGGAGAACGCCGAAGCCGCGATTAAAGAACTGGGCGTCGAATGTGAGGTCGAGAAAGTGACTCAAATCAACGAGATTATGCAATTCGGAGTGATGATGACGCCGGCCCTCGCCATCGACGGCAACGTCGCCGTTGTGGGCAAAGTATCGTCGGTTGAAGAGATAAAACAGATGCTTTCGTAAGTACCGTATCCAAGAATGGCAACTAGGATTTATGATCTTTTTTTGAAGGAAGAAAAACATGGATCGAAGAAAATTTGTCCGTAAAGCTTTGTACTCAGGGGCGGCCGCTTCGCTCGCCCCGACACTCGCCGAGGCCGGCCAGGCCGGAAAAATCAGGATCGTCGGTGTCTCGTGCAGCCCACGAAAAGGCAAAACGACGGCCATGTCGGTCAAGGTCGCCCTCGACGCTGCGAAAGAGGTGGATCCTCGCATCGTCGTTGAGTTGATTGACTTGGGGGGTAAAGATATCGCAGGTTGGTCCGGGGGGGCCAAACCCGGTGAAGGACAAGAAGTTATGGACGACTTCCAGTTGATCCTGCCCTCACTTAAAGCTCCCGACCTGGGTGGAATCATCATCGGATCACCAAGCTATTTCCGCTCGATGAGCGCTTTGTGTAAGGCGTTTCTGGAGCGATTGGCTGTCCTACGCTCACCCAAGCTGATGCTGGCCGACAAAGCGGTCGGCGTGCTGTCGGTTGGAGCGTACCGTAATGGCGGTCAGGAACTGGTCATCAGCCAGATCCAGGCGGCGATGTTGTGCCATGAAGTCATCCTTGTCGGCGGAAAACCCAGAGCCCACCAGGGCGCCACCCTTTGGAATGCCTATAAGGATGATATCATGAAAGACGAATTCGGCATTGCAACCGCCAAACAACTCGGCATTCGCGTCGCCGAGGCGGCCCTTCGACAAGCATAATGATGCACCCGAATCGATCTGAGAAATTGCCTGACATCCTTGTAGAAGGAGAAAAAGATGGTTGACGAAAAAACGAAGGAACTGATCGCCATCGGAGCCTCCGTTACTGCCAATTGTCACCCGTGCATTAAATATCATGTTGGAAAAGCTCGCGAGATGAATATCGCAGGGGACGATATCCGACAGGCGATTGACGTCGGTGAAATGGTTCGAAAAGGCGCCGGCAGGCAAATGGACAAATTGCTTGAAGAATTGCAGGAATAACATTTGGGGGATTGATTATGTCTGCTTCCAATGAAAAAATCAGAGAGGCCGTTCGTCATGGATATGCGGAGATCGCACAGGGCCGTCCGGGTTGCTGCGGCTCATCGTCACCCGACAAACTCGCCGAGGGTATCGGGTATCTAAGCGAGGACCTCGAATCTCTGCCGGACGGGGCCAATATGGGTTTATCCTGTGGCAATCCAACCGTCATCGCTAATCTCAAAACGGGCCAGATTGTCCTGGACCTGGGTAGTGGAGGCGGATTCGATGTTTTCATTGCAGCGAAAAAGGTTGGCCCGAGCGGTCGATCCATCGGCGTCGATATGACTGGCGAAATGCTTGGTAAAGCCAGGGCGAGCATCCCGAAATTCACGGAGAAGACCGGACTATCTAATGTCGAGTTTCGTCTGGGCCAAATCGAGCATCTTCCCGTCGCGGACGCCAGCGTTGACGTCGTCATCTCAAATTGCGTGATCAATTTGTCACCCGATAAGGCGCAGGTCTGGCGGGAGATTGCACGCGTGCTCAAGCCGGGCGGTAAGGCGTGCATTTCGGATCTTTCCCTGAAGAAACCTTTGCCCGAGCGTCTGCTAAAGTCCGTCGCAGCCTTAGTGGGTTGTGTGGCCGGGGCGGTTTTGGTAGATGAGACATTACGGATGATCCGTCAGACGGGTCTGACGATCGGCAACGTCATAGAAAAAGCATACAACATCGACGTGATGGCCAACTGCAACGATCCGCTTTACAAACAGGTCCAAGAATGTCTGCCGGAAGGGACAAGGCTTGGAGATTACGTCGTGAGCGCCGACATCATAGCGATGAAAAGCTGAAAACTCAGGTTGAAGAAGCTTAAAATGGGAAAAAGCAATTCATCTCAAAAACAAGGCAAAGGACTGAACATCTTTGAGAAGTATCTCACTCTCTGGGTAGGACTCTGTATTGTTGGAGGGATTATCCTGGGCAAGCTGGCTCCGGGCTTTGCTCATTATCTCGATGGTCTGGCGATTTATGTAAACAATGCCCCCGTCGTTTCCATTCCAATTGCGGTCTGTCTGTTCTTCATGATGTACCCGATCATGGTGAAGATCGACTTCGGCGAGGTGCTCAAAGCGGGTAAGAGCATCAAGCCGGTCGGACTGACCCTTTTTGTGAACTGGCTGATCAAACCCTTCACAATGTATGCGATATCCCTATTATTTCTCGGTACGCTGTTTCATTCACTAATTGGACCGGATGCAGTCGATCTGGTGAAGATGCCTTTCGGTCTCGATCTTCCCGTCGGCGCCGCGTACGGCGTGGGCACGGTCATCGAAGCCGGAGGACGGAAAATGCTCGAAGTCCCGCTCTGGCGAAGTTATCTGGCCGGCTGCATCCTGCTGGGCATCGCTCCCTGCACGGCGATGGTCCTCGTTTGGGGCTACCTTGCCAAAGGCAATGACGGCCACACACTCGTCATGGTGGCAATCAATTCCCTGACGATGCTGTTCCTTTACGGTCCTCTCGGAGGTTTTTTGCTGGGCGTCGGCCGGCTACCGGTCCCCTGGCAGGCGCTCGTATTGTCTATCGCTATCTACGTCGCATTGCCACTCATCGCAGGTTATCTATCAAGAAAATGGATCATCGCCGTCAAAGGTGAAAGCTGGTTTAGAGAGAAGTTCCTGCACTTTCTGACACCTGTTACCATTATTGCGTTGCTTGTGACACTCGTTCTGCTGTTTTCATTTAAGGGAGGCGTGATTCTCTCGAATCCGCTGACGATTGTCTGGATCGCCGTACCGTTGTTTATTCAAACGAATGTCATCTTCTGGCTCGGCTACGGATTGGCAAGGATATTGAAACTCGAATATCGCGATGCGGCGCCGTCGGCGATGATCGGGGCGTCGAATCATTTTGAAGTGGCGATTGCCACCTCGACAATGCTGTTCGGCCTGTCCTCGGGCGCCGCTTTGGCAACGGTGGTCGGTGTGCTGATCGAGGTGCCGGTTATGCTGATGCTTGTGCGTATCTGCCTCAAGACGCAAAATTGGTTCCGAACGACATAAATGACATTAAAGAAGTTTGCGAAGGAGATACGATGAGGATACCGCCAGAGTAGCCGGTAAGAGCAAAGAGAGAATAGCGTCATAGGAGTTGATATCGAAATGTTATTCAAGATAACACGAAGTTTATGGATCGTGCTGGTTCTGACGTGCTGTGGTTGTCATGGCCGTCAGGCGAGCGATATGTCGACCTCTTCCAATTTAAGCGGCCGGCAAAACAGCAATTCGGACAGGTCCGCCGTCACCGTCTACTACTTTCACCGAACGGCCCGGTGCTTCTCATGCCTGACGATCGAAGCCAACGCCGCTCGAATCATCCAAGACAATTTCCGCCAGCCAATGGCGGACGGAAGGCTCACGTGGATATCGTTTAATTTGGACGATCCGGGGGGTGAGGAATTCAAGAGGGAGTTCGACATTACCACCAGCACGCTTGTCGTGGCAAAGACAGTGGATGCCGATCATGTCGATTTTGAAAAGCTCGAGAAGGTCTGGCAACTTCTGGGCGATCCCGATGGATTCGCCGCATATGTGACGGATAGGATAAACAATTTTCTGAATGATAAATGAAGGACAGAGGTTTTTGTTTCAGTGCCCGTGTAGTGGCGGAAAAGGTTACCCGTTGTTGCTGCTGGCAGCGGTCGCTGGAATATGGCTGCTGGTACGTTGGGTAAGGTCAGAGTATCGAAAGGAAGGTGTTTCGCTTATGAACACGATTGGGAAAATAGGAATTGTTGTCGTCCTTATCGTCGCGGTAGTTGTCGTGATTGCTATCAGGCAGAATCAGTCCGGCCAGGACTCAACAGGACCAGGGGGCGAGGTTACCGCCCGGCAGATACCGGCCGAGTACAAGCCGGAACAGCTCACGGGAAAGGGTCTGCCGGCGCTGATCGATCTTGGATCCGATCAATGTATCCCCTGCAAACTGATGGCTCCCGTTCTCGAAGAGCTTAAAGCCGCGTTTGCAGGGAAGATGCAAGTACACTTCCTGGACGTCCGCAAGCACCCCGCGCTGTCCGGCCTGTATGGCATCCAAGTCATTCCCACACAGATCTTCTACGATGCTTCGGGCAAAGAGCTGTTCCGCCACCAAGGGTTTTACTCCAAAGAAGACATACTGACAAAGTGGAAAGAGCTGGGTGTTGACCTGTCCGCTACGACCTCGGCACTGCCGACGTTCGAACGTCTCGTGCCCGCTCAGCCCGACAAGCGTCCCAGGGAGACCGTCTGCTACATGTGCGACCGGGATATCAACGAGAAGACCACGGTCATGGTTCGGACGGACAAGGGACCGGTCCGGCTGTGCAGCCATCATTGCTACTTCATCATGTATTCATGCCTGACCGAAGACAAATCAGGTTTTGAAAAGAAGGTATCACTCACAGACTGGGCCACGGGCAATCCCATCGCAGCCACGGAAGCCGCCTTCCTCTACGGCCAGGAGGAGACCACGGGCAAGCCCTGGATCAAGGCCTATGCCCAACAGGCTGAGGCGGTTAAGGAGCGGGCTATAACCGGCGGCAACATTCTGGGACTTGAGCCCTTGCAGCAAAAGGAATTGTCTCATCGTTGTGGTTTTTGCGACCGGGCCTGCTATCCCCAGGATGCCGCCGAAGTGATTGTTGCCGGTGGCGTGCGTACATGGGGCTGCTGTTCTCACTGTGCATTGGGTGTGGCGGCTCGAACCGGCAAGGACATCGAAGTCCGCGAGAGGGATCGCCTGACCGGCGACAAAATCATCGTCGAGACGTTCGACGGAAAGGTCGCCTCATTGGAGCCGAAAACGGCCGTCGCCTGGTTTGGCCAACGCCGTAAATCCGACGGCACATGGGGCTCGGCCGGCTGCTTTCACCAGGGCTTCTTTGCCAGTGCGGACAACCTCAAGAAATGGGTCGAGCAGAATCCTTACGAAACAGGTAAGCTCATCGGCATTAGCGAGGCCCTTGCAGCGAAGATGAAATTGTCACCCGAACAAATTCAAAAGGCCTGCAAAATCGGCGAGTGTGCCCCCAAATGATATTGTCCGGGCGGTCAACATCCGTACGTGGAGTTGAATATAAGGAATATTGAAATGAAGCATCTCATCGCCTTAGCAATCACGTCTTTTTTCTTTCTGACATCGGTCGTCTCTTTACTGGGAGCCGAACAAAAGAACACCGTCAATCCGCCATCGTCATCACCAACGCCGCGGGTGGTCAACGACCTCTATCCGGGCTTGACGACGGGAGTCCTGGCCGACGCGAGGGCCTCGGAGCTTCCGAAAGGAGTTGTGCTCAAGACCGGGAAATTCGTTATTCGGGACCACGAGCTGAACGAGGAAATCGCCCAGGCGCCGGAAGAATTGCGTCCCAAACTCAAGAAATATGCGTTCTTCATTTTAGAGCAGATCGCGAGGTTCAAATTGCTCCAGGCCGAGGTAACAAGCTGGGCGGCTCAAACCGGCCAGGATATCTCGGAGAAAAACGAGGACGAAATGATCCAGAAGTATTTCAAAGCCCTGGTCGAGAAGGTGAAAGTGAATGATGCCGAAATTCAAGATTTCTATAACGAGAATACGGATATGCTCCAAGGGGCGTCTTTAGCACAGGTCAAGCCCCAGATCGAACAATTCCTGCTCCAGCAAAAACAGCAAGACTTTATCAATGAGCACATCCGGGCCGTCGGCCGGAGAATGCAAATGACGATCTCCGCCTCATGGCTTAAGGTTCAGGCCTCGTGTGTGAGAGACAATCCCGTCGATAGGGTTCGTGCCAGCGAAAAACCTTCATTAGTGGATTTTGGCTCCACCGGCTGCGTGCCTTGTGAGATGATGGCGCCCATCCTCGAGACGCTCAGGGAAAAACACAAAGGCAAGCTGAACGTGCTTTTCGTCCACGTACAAGAGAATCCTATTCTGGCCAGTCGCTACGGCGTCCAATCCATCCCCGTGCAGATATTCTTCGATAAGAGCGGAGTGGAGGTGTATCGCCATGTGGGTTTCTTACCGCAAAGCGAAATTGAGAAACAGCTCTCGGACATGGGCGTTCAATAGATTATGGAAAAGTTATTCACCACATTGACTCATGCCGTCCAGGGAACGCCCTGGATCGCTTTCATGGCCGCTTTTGCCTGGGGCGTTCTGAGCATTTTGCTGAGTCCGTGCCACCTGGCGAGCATTCCCCTGATTGTCGGCTTCATCGGCCGGCAGGGAAAAACCTCCACCCGTCACGCCTTTGCCATATCCGCATTATTTGCTGCCGGGATTTTGATGACGATCGGCGTGATTGGAGCCATCACCGCCGCTCTCGGCAGAATGATAGGCGACGTCGGTCAATACGGCAATTACTTCGTCGCGGTCATCTTCTTCGTCGTCGGTCTGCATCTTCTGGACGTGATTCCCATGCCGTTCTCCGGTCCCGGGCAGGTTAAGACCAAACGCAAAGGCGCGCTGGCGGCGTTCATTCTGGGTTTATTGTTTGGCGTTGCGATAGGCCCGTGCACCTTCGCCTTCATGGCCCCGATGCTTGCCGTCGCGTTCAAAGCCGCCTCAACGCAAATGGCCTATGGCGTCCTTCTGCTTGTCATCTACGGCGTGGGACATTGCTCCGTGATTGTCGTGGCCGGAACGTGCACGGAATGGGTTCAGCGCTACATGAACTGGAACGAACAATCCAAAGGAGCGATCATTCTCAGAAAACTCTGCGGCGTCCTCGTACTCATAGGCGGTCTCTATCTGCTCTTCATCGCGCCCTGAGACATCGCCCGATCCTCCCAGCTTATCTAAAACAGTCATTTTAAAGTACCGACCAAAATTACTTGACGGTGGGCCTATCGCACCCTATATTCACGAAACGACTGTGGGTGTTTTGTGGCAACCCCATATATGACCAAGCAGATTTTTGGCGTTTAGTGGAGGTTTTTTTAAGGATGACCGAAAGCCTGAAGATTCCGGACCATATTTTCAAATCCTACGACATACGCGGCCTCATAGATTCGGAGATCAATGAGTCCATTGCGGAGCTGATCGGCGCAGCCGCCGTCGAGACGCTCGATGCGAAAAAGCTCGCCGTGGGACGCGATATGCGCGACCACGGCCCGCGACTCGAGACCGCGTTGATCCGCGGCATTACAGGCGCCGGCGCTGACGTGATTTCGATCGGTCAGTGCTCGACGCCGATGAGCTATTTTGCCGCCGCAACGCTCGATGTGGACGGCGCGATCATGGTCACGGCATCGCACAATCCCAGCCAATATAACGGTTTCAAATTCTCCAAACGCGGCGGTCAGCCTATGGGCAGCGGGAGCGGACTCGAACGTGTCCGCGATCTTGTGTTGTCGGGAGAGGCGGCGAATCTCATGACGTCCGGATTAACCGGCGGCGTAGAGGAAGCTGATTTGCTCAGCGCCTGGTGCACCCATTTAAAACAATACCTGCCGGACGTGCGCCCGATGAAAATTGTCATCGACTGCGGCAATGGAGTTACCGGGCCGGTCCTCCATGAGTTGATCAAATACATCGATCCGGAGGAGAAACTCGACATCATCTGGTTGTTCGATGAGCCGGATGGAACCTTCCCCTGGCACCCGGCGGACCCGCTGAATCTGATTAATCT
>Ga0272442_10004898_pt1 | contig 18101 bp, 15 predicted proteins | sample SSMForm2O_FD_200262 | JGI IMG/M metagenome (GOLD analysis project Ga0272442, IMG submission 200262) | Marine sediment archaeal communities from Little Sippewissett salt marsh, Falmouth, MA, United States - SSM-Form-2O | ecosystem: Environmental > Aquatic > Marine > Wetlands > Sediment ... | reverse complement strand
TGATGCAGAATTTCCGCATCCCCTACTACTCCAAATCCATTTCCGAATTCTGGAAGCGCTGGCATATTTCTCTTTCGACCTGGTTTCGCGATTACCTGTATATTCCTCTGGGGGGCAATCGCACCACCAAACCACGCTGGTATACCAACCTCATGGTCGTCTTTCTGGTCAGCGGACTCTGGCACGGCGCCAACTGGACTTTTGTTGCCTGGGGCGGCATTCATGGCGCCTACCTGGTTTTGTCAATCTGGACGCAACATTTGAGAGATCGAATCTACGACCTGCTGAAAATTAATCAGCAATCGCGTCCGGCCCGCATCTTCAAGATGTTTATTACCTTCCACCTGGTCTGTCTCGCCTGGATCTTTTTCAGGGCCAACAACATCGGCGATGCATTTTACCTGGTGGGCCATCTCTTCACCGGCATTGAAATTAAGTTCGGCGGTTATTATCTCGGTTTACCCCGGGCCGAGCTGTTTGTTTCGGTCTTGATGATAATGGTAATGGAAATGGTTCATCTGATTCAACGGAAAAAGGATTTCCGCGAAGTCCTGGCGGTAAAACCGAAGTGGTTGCGCTGGTCGGTTTACTATGCCTTTGTGATTGCCATTTTGCTACTGGGGTCGTTTAACAACTCAAGCCAATTTATATATTTTCAATTTTAACGATGAAAAAACTGTTTGTGAACATCGGTTTATTTGTAATCCCATTCGCGGTCTACGCGATTCTGGTTATTGTCGTTGACCCCTTCAATTATTTTAATGTCAGCCACGTTATACCCGATGAACTTAAAGCGGAAACATCCTGCCGCCTGAATTATCGCCTCTGGAAGATGAATGCCTACCGGCGACAACCGACCGACAATATTCTCCTGGGTGATTCGCGCATGCTGTTGCTGGATGCCGACAGTATTTCGGCACGCACCGGTGAGACATATTATAACTTCGCCTACGGCGGGGGATCGCTTGATGAGGTAATCGAGACCTTCTGGTTTGCCGACAGCATCGTCTCCCTGAAACACGTCTATATCGGGCTGAATTTTTCGATGTTCAACGGTTATCACACGGTTAACCGAACGCATCAGGTGCGGAAGGTATTCGCCAATCCGTTATTGTATTTGATAGACAAAGTCATGATAAAGGCCGGAGCCATGCTGGTGGCACAGGCATTGTTCGATGCGGAGTATGAAATCGAACGACCGGAGATGACCCCAAAACAGTTTTGGGAGTATCAGGTTGCTGTCACCGCCAGGAATCAGTTTGAACGATATACTTATCCCGATGATTACTATCAGCGACTTTCCGAAATTGTATCATACTGCAATGACAGGGGTATTACGGTCAATATCATTATTTTCCCGGAGCATATGGACCTGATTAACCGTTACTTCGAACTGGGTTTGAAAGAAGAATATGACCGATTCAAGCAGGATATTCATCGACTGGTCAAGACCCATGATTTCAATTACGGCAATCCCATAACCGAAAACTGTGCCGATTTCACCGATCCCTATCATTTTACCACCGACGTCGGCCTGCAACTGGTTGACGAGATCTGGTAGTCAGACAATCCTACAAGGTTTGATTTTTCAGGATTTCCACGATGCGGACGGCGGTGTGTCCGTCCCACAATTCAGGGATTTCTCCGGATTTGCCATTGCCGTCGATAACCTGCTCGGCGGCATTGAGAATCCTGTGCGGGTCGATCCCGGTGATAACATTACTGCCAACCTCCACCGTGGATGGCCGTTCGGTATTCTCCCGAACCGTCAGGCAGGGAATGCGCAAGTAGGTGGTTTCCTCCTGAATCCCGCCCGAATCAGTCAGGACAAACTGCGATTCCGACTGCAGGCGGAGAAATTCAAGATATCCCAGCGGATTGAGAATACGCAATGTTTTGGTATCATTGAGATCGGCCAGATGGTTTTCCTCAATCATTTTGCGGGTCCGGGGATGACAGGGAAACACTACCGGAACCCGCCGGCCAATCGTCCTCACGGTTTCAAGAATACGTCCGAGGACCTCGGGATTATCGACATTGGCGGGACGATGCATGGTCATGGCAACATACCGTTTCGGCTCCAGCTCAAGCCGGCTGAGAATATCTGACTCACCGGCCTTTTCCAGATTACCGGCCAGCGAGTCAATCATGATATTTCCAACGAAATAGACTCTTTCATCCGGAGTTCCCTCGTGCCTGAGATTAACCAGCCCTGATTTTTCACTCACGAACAGGATGTCTGACAGGCGGTCGGTCACGATGCGGTTGATTTCCTCCGGCATGGCATTATCAAAAGAACGCAGACCGGCCTCGACATGTGCCAGCGGAATACACAGCTTGGCGGCCACAATCGCGGCGGCAAGGGTTGAGTTGATATCACCGAAGACAATCACCAGGTCGGGGCGGTCTGCCAGAAACGTATTTTCCAGCGCGATCATGATTTTGGCGGTCTGCTCGGCATGGGTCCCCGATCCGACATCGAGATGAACATCCGGGCGCGGCATGGCCAATTCATCAAAAAACAGCTTTGACAGTTTGTGATCATAATGTTGGCCGGTATGAATCAAGACCGGCGTAAAATGCTCCGGAAATTTCCGCAATTCCCTTATAAGCGGCGCGGCCTTCATAAAATTCGGTCGTGCTCCCACCACCAGTGCCAACTTGCGTGTCATGTTGCTTTCCCCGTTTTACGGTCTATCCTGTTGCATTGCATGGCGTCAGTTTACAGCCCCTGCACATTGTCTTGCCTGATCTTTTCTATTTCGCTATTTATGGCAGGAAATTGAAAAATACAATGAAAAAAAAGAAAACCAGAAATGAAATGAACGAATCGAATAATAATTAAGGCCGGGGTCAACCCCGGCCTGATCTATAGAGTAGAGTATGTGTAGAGAGACTACCTGGCTCAGTCGTCCAGGCCGTCATTTTCAAGAGTACTGTTGGGGCAGTACGTTTTCCAGCGTCCCGCAAAATACCCCAACTTGTTGTCGGTATTGGCTCTCGGCAATTTATAATGTCCCTTGAGGATTCCCTGAGTGTTTCCATTGGCATCATGGAAGTATCCCATGAACTTACCCCCGGCATGTCTGAAGGCATTGCCATTGGCGTTCGTATTCGGGTGCGGGGTGTAGATTCCTTTGATCAATCCCTCGAAATTGCCGGTGATGTCGATGTATTTTCCATAGAAAACATTCATTGTCAAGCCGTCAAATTCCATCGGCCCCCATTTTCCTTTCAGGTGACCGAGCAAAAATCCGCGGTTGGACATCCAGCGGCCATAAAAGATGCCTTGGCCGGTGGAATCGACGCCCCAGCGTCCCTCCAAAAATCCGCGCGGGCAGGCCATCGGCGTGACTTTGCAGGCGCGAAGCACCACCGCATTGGTGGAGTCTTCGAGATAAATGATCGTATCGAGCGCCGCCAGTTCTTCCATCGTCAGGGTAATGGAAAAAGGCGTCGTGTTAAATGTCACCGTGTTCGGCGCAACCTCCGCTACCACTTCCGTCTCGATGGCCGGAGGATCGTAGATATAGGCAAATATCCCGTCATGGTGAACAGTGGTAAACGATGCCCATTCCACCAGCTTGCGATCATAACGTTCCAGGATATAATCCTGACCCGGCTCAAATCGAATCAACCTGCGCACCACAACGGCACCATCGTTGACTTCAAGCGATCCGGTCCAATCGGTGACATCGGTAATGGTTGAGTCATATTCCAAAGATCCCCAGATCACTCGCAGGGCATAAACGCCATAGGCATCGTTTTCGACGATGGATTCAACGACGGGAGTGCTTGCGATAACATCGGCATATTCTTCATCAGCAGTCATTTCCTCGGCAATTACCGGATCACCGAACGCGGGGGCTTCATCGGTCGGTTCATATCCGCCGAATTCTGAGGCGATAGAGTCGCTTTCATCGGAAGTCGCGGAGTTTTCACTTGAACAACCGGCAAACAACCCTGCCAATCCCAGGATCATTGCCAGAATGAGAAGTTTGCGATACATAAAACAGCTCCTTACTTGATGGTGTTGATTCAATATATACCAAACAAGTAACAAACCGTGTGCCAAAAGCACGGAGGCACCATTATGGGTTGCCGGATAACGGGTTAAAAGGAAGAGGTCAATCGCGACACCGGGGTGGGCGCGTACCCTTGGGTACAGACGATAAATCATTGCCCCCTGCGGGACAGGTCACATGCAATATTAAAAACCGGGTATAGTTCAAGACAGTGAATTTTACGGGCGTAAATCAGATCAATTACATGCTTGACCAGGCGGTCTGTTCCAGAGCCCTGGCAATAACATCATAAGACAGGTTTAAACGCGAAGTTCTTTTCTGCGGGTCGATAAGATCAAATCCGTCAACCACCACCTGGGGCGACTTTACCTTCGTTTCCCACTCATGAATCGTGGCCGAAATCCCGAGATTTTTAACTGCTTCCTTTACAAATCCCGCGGCTTTAATATGATCAGCCTTATTCTTTGAATAAATAATATTAATTTCCATACATCCCCTCGAATGTTTCAAAATATTCCTTTTTTGAAAACTATGTCAACAAAAACTTCGGTGTTGACGAAGAAGTCGAGTTGCAGATGAATGGTTAAATCGGTACCATCACGTCTATCTCACATCTCTATTTATTTAAACAGACGTTTTGGCATTCAGGTTTCATCTTATGACAAAGAACCCAAAAAAAAATAACGACGATGTACTATAATAACATTAAGAAAAGTACAGTATTCTATTCAACTATAACCGAATAATCATCGCATGACATAACCCGGCCGATTTCCGAAACGGATACGTCTCTTACACCGGCGTCTGTCAGAAAAGATTTTGCGCGGTTTTCGGCAATGGCAATCAACAATCCCCCGGAGGTCTGGGCATCATACAGCACGTCGGTTTGAGATTGGGACAGTGAGTCCGGGAGGAAAACCCGGTCTTTGAGATATTCTCGGTTGGCCTTGGCGCCGCCGGTGAGGGCGCCCGCCTCGGCATACGCCAGGGCATTTGGTATCAGCGGCAGTCGGTCAAAGCGTATGCACAGGCACACATTTGAGGCTTCGGCTATTTCATGGGCATGCCCCAGAATGCCGTACCCGGTAATATCAGTTGCGGCATGAGCGCCGTGGGCGATCATCAATTGGGCCGCGTCGCGGTTCAGCCGGGCCATGAGTTTCGTAACCAGGGCAATGTCTTCATCGCCGGCCTTGTTCTGCTTGATGGCGGTGGTGATAATCCCGGTCCCCAGCGGCTTGGTGAGAAAGAGCCGGTCACCGACACGGGCGCCGGCATTGGTTACGATTTTGTCAACATCGATTATTCCGGTGCAGGCCACGCCGAATTTTAGTTCGTTATCCTTAATGGAATGACCACCGACCACCACCGCGCCGGCTTCATGGATTTTTCGGGAGCCACCCAGCAGGATTTTACTGAGAATGTCAGGGGGCATTTTCGGAGGAAAACCGACGATGTTTAACGCTGTCAACGGACTGCCACCCATGGCATAAATGTCAGAAAGGGCATTCGCGGCGGCAATTTGTCCGAAATAATAGGGATCATCGACAATGGGCGGAAAAAAGTCCACTGTCTGCACCAAAGCTTGGTGGTCGTTGATTCGAAACACTCCGGCATCATCGGCGGTATTGAATCCCACCAGCAGATCGGGATTGACTTCTTTGGGCAATCCTTTCAGCACGTCGGCCAAAAACTTTGGCCCGAGTTTCGAGGCTCAACCGGCACACGACACTTCGGCGGTCAACCTGATCGTAATGTCATTCTTGCTGTTCATCTTAATTACTCATAACACAACGCAGGTAACGTGGTTCCATATCCGTCCCCATTATCCGTCTATTTCCCCTGGCGGCGAAGGCTCCACAGGCGGCCGCGTTGTTTCCGCCGAATGTTTTTGGGAATATCGGCGCGGATTTGGTTTACGAATTCCAGAATCTCGCCTGCCCGGGCATTCGCCCCGGATTTATCGAGCGCGTGATACAGCCAATAGGCGGCCTCGACCACGTTATAGTAATTGCCGGGATTTGCTTTCACCCGATCAAAAATAACCTGATATTCCTCGACCGCCCGATCATATTGCTCGCTTTTATAGTACGCTTCCGCCAACGGCCAACGAAAGGAGATGCCATCGGGAAACCGCGCCAGCATTGTCCTGCAGAGTTCAATCGCCCGGTCATATTCCCGTTCATGCAACCTGACCCAAATCAATTCAGACCTGGCAACATCGCGTGAAAACAGGCTGGAATCAACGGCCAGTCGAATTTCCCGAATGCCCTGGTCCCTTTCATTCTTAAACAGGCCGACCGTTCGTAACAGGCCCGACTTGACCGACTTCCAATAATGATATGTTCCCAGCCCCAAATACAAATCATACAAACTCGAATCGATTTCTATCCCATTACGATACCATCCCTTAGCCTTAAAACCATCGCCAAGGGCGGCCAATTTCGACCCGAAACGGGCTTCCCAGATTGATCGATAGGCATACTGGTGACCGATATAGAGATAACACAGGGCAGAATCTCTTTTAGAACATGATATCAGTCTTTGCTCGGCGAATCGCGCCACGCTGTCAAGTAACGCAAAAAAACTCGCACCATACAGGTTCTCCTCCCGGTCGATCATCTCCGCCTGCTTAACCGACGCCCGAAACAAATACCCGGCGGGATCGGTTTGATCATGGCGATGCATGTTCTCAAACACTTCATACGCCCGTTCCCACTCTCCATTTAGCATGGCCACCATGCCATGGTCGATATTTTCAAGTTTTTCGGGGGATAGAAGGTCTGATTGTGCCGGGGCGAGGAAGATCATGAATGCCAGCAGTGCCAAAAACATGTCACTTCAGGAGTTTAATAAAGACTTTGGTGCTGTCATAGGTCTCGGCGAAATATGAGTTTTCATCGCGTAGTCCTTTAAGCGATAAAATCTTGTCGGTAATTCGGCGGGCGGTTTCCAGGTCGCCATCGCGATAAAAGACTTTGGCGTCAACCAATTCCAACTCGAAGAAGCCGATATCGTCGAAATACGGCGACTTCTTCCAAACTTGCCGCAGGACTCGTAATTTCACGGTGGCTTCCTCGAGCCGATCCAGGTACATCAGCGACTGCGCTAACAGGAGCAGACAATACGGGTCGTTGGCATTTCCTCTTTCCAGAGAGTCCGCCAGCGCTACGGCATCCTCATACCGTTCTTCGCTGAAATAAATACGGAGCAGTGACTCGCGAGCATTATAAGAGGCCAGAAAACCGTGATCGATGGTCTTCTGAATCTGCCCGATGCCCTCCGCGCGGCGATCCGAGACAAAGGGAAGCCATAGAAAACCCTCCGCCATTACGGTTTTGTAATAATTATAGGCTCCCAGTCCGACATACGCGTCATAGAAAGTGCTGTCCAGCTCCAGCGCATTCCGCAAATGGGAACTGCACCTTAATCCATCACGAAAAGCCTTAAACCAGCGACCGTGAAATGCCCGTTGGAGGGCCCGATACCCGTACGATGCTCCCGAGATAAATCGCCAGTTGGCGTTTTCAGGATCGGTATCATGCAACTGCTCGGCTCTTGTGATAGCATCGGTCAGCAATAGATCAATCGTATCTTTGTAGCGATCATTGCGGAACTCTTCGGAAATGGTTTGATAAATGGTGCCTTTGAGAAAATAGCCCAGAGGATTGTCCGGTTCGGCGCTCATCAACTGCTCTGCCCCGTTGAGGGCCTCAGCAAATTCATTGCTCCAGACATGTTGTGCGATTTCAAGCACCGCTGAGTCGCGCACTTCGGTATACACCTCGGCCGAAACCTGCGACATGAAGATACCAGTTGCCGCAATATAAACCAGGGTACGGATTAAATGTCTCATGCGAGGCTTATACATCACCCCGTAATATTGGTTTCAATCCGCAAATGGCAACAGTTTTTTAGATAGCGGAAAAGACCGTTCTGACTTCCGGCAGGGGCAGGGTTTTATCTTCCGAAACGGCGATCATGATCATGCTACCCTCTTTCCAGTACATTATCTGGCAATTTTCGCAGGTGTACCGGTAATAGTCGGATCCGTCAACGGTAACCTGCTCAAATCCGGGAAGACTAACATTATCGCTATTTCCGACAAAAAGCGAGACCATGGATTGACCATGCGCGAATGTCAGGTGTGCGAAACGGTTGTTTTGGATATTATCCAGGCAGGAACCGACCATAACATATCCGGGGATTGAATCATTGACGCTGACCGGGATACTGCTACGGATAAACGCCAGCACTTCCGGGTCACAGGGATTGCCACCGGGTTCCGGAACCGGATTGGCATGATACTCATGCACACCCGCCATATGAGACTGCTCAAACGGTTCAATAAAGGTGTGGTAGCGATAATATCCGGCGACCGAAAACGCGGCCACGACACACAGGACCAGCGCCGCGGCGGCGGCAAGGATTACTGCCTGATATCGAAACGGGCGCCTAAAAAAACCGGATGGTTTTTCATCGGCATCGTCAATTCTGTTCAGGATTCGATTTCTCAGGTCGTCTGCTTTGGCAGTGGTTGAAGCCTTATCGTGCACGAAGGTCTTGAACATGGCCTCGAATTCATATCGCGCCATACAATTCTCGCAGTGGGCGAGGTGTTCCTGGACTTCCTTTACATCGATTTCGCTGGCTTCTTTATCAATTACATCATACAAACGCCTCAAGGCTTCTTCGCAGGTCATTTGGCGGCTTCCTTAATGAATCCATTTTTAACGGCGTAATCCCACAGGGCTTTTTGAAGCAACTTCCGCCCCCGATGCAGTCTTGACTTGACCGTACCTATCTGCAGTCCGGCAATGTCGGCAATTTCCTGATAGCTGAACCCTTCAAGGAATGACAGGACCACGACCAGTCGGAAGTCTTCGGGAAGTTCTTCAATGGCGCCCTTTACGTCATCATCAAATACCTTTGCAAAAAAGTGTTGCTCCGGGTTATCCGAGGGACCTAACGCCGAAAGCTGGCCGAACAGAAAGTCATCATCCACATCCTGCAAATCAACAACCTGCGGCGCACGCGATTTGGCGCGGTAGTTGTTGATGAAGATGTTCGTCATGATCTTAAATAACCATGCCCGGCAATTCGAACCCTCTTCAAACTTGTCCCAGAAGCGGTACGCTTTCATCAACGTTTCCTGAACCAGATCATCGGCGTCGTTTTCGTTTTTCGTCATGCGCAACGCCGTGCGATACAACGAATCAACGTGAACCAGCGCTTCCGCTTCAAATTTCTCTTTTTTGCTCATGCCACCCGACTATCGTTGTCCTTCTGATCGAATACTTTTCCGAATCGGGTAACTGCCACACACAAAATATATAACAGTTTCCCGTCCGGTCTTGTTCCGATCAACTGCATTCCAAGACCAGATTTACCAATCACATACGAAAAGAAAAAAAGCAGTTAACATTTCTGCGTTTTCAACTTGAAATACATGATGGTCGATACCGATCAGGGAATATTTACTTACCAGTAATATAATGTTGATTTAGCGTCGGGGCAACCGCAAAGACCGAATTGACCGTAATTTTGATCACTATTTCACGTTTATTTATTTTTTCAATGCCCCACCCAAATACCACAATGGCACTTATCTTGATGTAGTCCATAGACATAAGATATTCTGGCGATAACGGGGAAACACGAAATTCATGTAAAACATAGAAGCAATGGCTCGATTATCACAATTTCTTTTTATTCTTCAGTTTGAAGGCATATATTCCGACATAGGGTATAGGATGAAAACCGTAATTATATTTATTTTCAGCGGCCTGATACTGGCACTGCTGTTTGCGGCCGGATGTGACGATAACGGCGTTTTTAAAGACCAAAGCGGTTTTTATGCTTTTATGGGAGCGGTAAACAAGAATCTTGATACCGATTCACTGGTTTTGGCCGTTTCTCTTAAAAAGGATGATACCGCGCTGACCACGGCCGATATTTCGCTGAACGGCGACACGCTCGAATTCGACGGCTCACGGTATCTGTTGTCATATGATGGCGCCGATTCTCTAAGTGAAGGCCATTACCTGTTGAATGTGGCCGATTCAACGTTGTTTTCAGATACGGTTGGATTCGACCTGCCCATCGACCTGCAAATAACATCGATTGCGCTACCCTCCACCCGGGTCAATGCCGGGGGCGTCCCAGTCCAGTTTGCGTGGTCCAACGCAGTGGGGGCGGATGGGTATATTTATGCAACAGTGTTGAAAGACTCGGCGTATAAATCGCTCGGCTATGCCGCCTTCTCAACTGATTTTGCCAGGCTGGCGACCATCCCACCCGATGCATTCAGGTTATATTCCACACTTGATACCGGATGGTATTATGTATATGTCTACGCTTACACCGGCTCGCCGGCATTTGACGACAACCTTCCGACCGCGTTTCCGGCGAGTGGATTTGTCGACAGTGTCACCCATCCCTTTCTCAGCGGGATGATCGGAACGATCGTGGTCAGCGAGCATGACTCGATTCATGTCACCCAGGGCAAATAGTATTGCTTGGCCTGACGCTCTCATTTCATTACATTGGCATTCATGGATGATCGCAACCGTCAAAAACTGATCAAGGAACTTGCCGCGCTCGGCACCGAGCAGGCAAATCCCGACACCACTGATATCGACAGTCTCTCCCCGCTTGAAATTTGCAAAAAGATAAATGACGAGGATCAAAAGGTTGCGGATGTGGTCCGGCGGGCGCTTCCCGAAATCGCCAAAGCCGCGGAGATAGCTGCCAAAACCTGGAAAAGCGGCGGGCGGATAGTGTATATCGGCGCGGGCACATCGGGGCGACTGGGAGTACTCGATGCGGCGGAATGTCCGCCGACTTTCGGAGTGGATCCATCGCAAACGGTGGGGTTAATATCCGGCGGCTATGACACGCTGATTTTATCCAAAGAAGGAGCCGAGGATCATGAGAACTGGGCGGTTGATGATCTCAAACGAATAGAACTGACCGCCAATGACTTTGTAATCGGGATCGCGGCCTCGGTGCGAACGCCATACACCCAAGCCGGAATTGCATATGCCAAAGAGACCGGATGCAAGACGGCCCTGGTAGTTTGCAATGACGCCAACAGCCTGAAAACGTCTCCTGATATACTGGTTGTTCTGAAGGTCGGGCCGGAGGCGATAACCGGATCGACCCGGATGAAGTCGGGGACGGCGCAGAAAATGACGCTGAACATGATTACGACCACGGCGGCGGTGCTGACCGGCAAGACTTACGGCAATCTGATGGTTGACCTGATGGCGCGCTCGGAGAAACTTCATGCGCGGTCACGCAAAATCCTGATGGAGTTTCTAAACATCGATTATGATAACGCCGAGGTGCTGTTAGAATCGGCAGACGAATCAGTAAAAATCGCAATTGTGATGAAGCGTCTGGGGATTGACCGATCAGAAGCAGAGAGGCGCCTTGAAAAAGCGGATGGCTTTTTGCGGCGGGTGATTGGGTAGAAGCATAGATAAAATGCAATACACATTATTCATAGCCTTCCCCATGTCTACGATACATAATATAAAGGTTGCCGTCCGACCAGAAGGCGATCTTGTTGCCATCGGGTGCATAGACCGGAGTCCAGCATCGATCATTGCCATCCGGGGGTGAGAATATGGTCATTTCGGTCGTCAGGTAATTGTACACCCCGATGCTGTCGGCAATGGTTTTGTCACCATTATCACACGCTAATTGGAAAAGTATTTCTTCGGAACGCGGATTAAAGGATACATACGCCAGACCGCAATACACTCCCGAATCGGGTTCCGGCCTCACCTTCCAGTAATAGTTGTAAGCGGTCGAGTCTTTAAGTTCAATCAACGTTTCACCCAGAAGCGCAAGTGTCCCATCATGATTGAGAACCGGAGTGAATGGAATATAGCGGTATGGTTTGGGGGCAATTCGCACCGAGTCGGCCCATAACAGATTAACGCGATAGAGGCCATCATCCCCCCAGCACAAAACATGATTATTTTCCAGAGATGCGTCTTTGTCAGCCTTGATCAGGCGTCGTTCGTTTGTCTTGCCGTCAGCGGAAGATGCCCGGTTAATGGTAGTATGCGTATAGTACAGGTTTCCTTCAAGAGTGACTCTCGGCCCGTCGAATTCGTGTAGAGGCTCACTCCGGGAGGGAAAAAACTTGTACTGCCAGAATTCATCCAGAAGCGTAGTTGTTTTATTTTCGATATCGAACAGCACCAGTTTATTGAGAACGGAATCTTCCGCGAATGAACTTTGCAGATGAAGACATAATTCATTGTCGTTTACCCATTCGAATCGATGCGGGTAAGATGAAAACTCCGTTATGGTCGTGCTATTGGCCAGCGTATCGGACAGCAATAATGATTTACTCCCAAAAAACGCCAGCCTGGAGCCATCCGGAGACCATTTGAAAGGCCCCAGCATTGGTTCGCTTGAACAAGGTCCAACTTTCACCGTCTTCACTATTTCATATTCTCCGGCGCGGCCGGTTGTGGTAAGGATGAGAAACGCAGACAGCACCAGAAATAACAAGGTACCAAGAACATGTTGTTTCATTGGGTTTCTCCCAGTTTAGATTAACGTAATGGAATGCTGAGCATTCCGCCCTTTTCACCAATTTATGTCTAAATTCAAAATCAAAATGCGTTTACAATGAACGCAATTATTTCACAGACGCAAAAGATGCCGTTTTGTACAATAAAACATAGACGTTAATGTAAATGTAATCTCTTACTGGCAATTGGTCAATAGAGAATTACATAATGGCGGTGAGTAACGTTGCTGGGATATAGTCAAACCCAGCATTTGTTATCAACTGTCACAATATTGTGCTACAACATCTTATGTGATACGTCAACATCTTTTCCACATTATATCCACACATAAATATCAATACAAAAAGGCGGGATATCTAATAACAACCCGCCTTCTTTTAATTATTTGAGCTGTATTCTACAGGCAGTTCAACTCGGTGCCTTCGCCATACAGATTGTCGATCAGCGCCAGGATGTCAAGCAGGTTGATGGCCGAATCGGCGTTGACATCGGCGGCATTGGGGTGCTCGGGCGCCGGGCCGGTCGGTGAACCATAGAGGTAGTCGATCACAAACAATATATCCAACAGGTTGACCGCCTCGTCGTTGTCGGCATCGCCGCAGACATAATCACACACATCGCCAACTCCATTGCCGTTCAGGTCAAGCTGATCGGGATTATAGTCCTCGGGGCAGTTGTCACAAACGGTGCCGACACCATCGACATCCTCATCTTCCTGCCCGGGATTGTATTCATAGGGACAATTGTCACAGACATCCCCGATATCGTCTTCATCCGGATCGGCCTGCGTGGGATTATAATCGTCGGGACAGTTGTCGCAGAGATCGCCGATGTCATCGGAATCGCCGTCCTCCTGTCCGGGATTATAATCGGCGGGGCAGTTATCGAGAGAGTTATTGATACCATCACCGTCCTGATCGACTGAAACATACGCATACAGCCGTTCACCGACAATGGAATCGACCGTGATCGTGACACCGGTCAGGCCATAATAACCTGAGCTATTGGGAAATCCGGTCGGTGTCAGGCTTTCCTGACCGTCAACTTCACTTGAGAAAGTAGCCGCCTTGCGGGTTTCATAGGGATACCACCACTGGGCCGAGTCGGATACGAAACCTTCTGGATTGCTGTAAGCATCGCGAGCGGGATCATAGCCGGCATCTACCACAGCAACGGTATAATGTTCATAATCCGGGGTACCGTTGTTGATCCGCCACCAATCCACTTCCAGTGAATCGTGAATATGCGTTATCAGAAGACCGCGGTCGAGCGAGTCGGCCCCGAAACTGACCCAGGGCCAGAGATAGGTACTGAAATCGGAATCAAATTTATCAAACTGGGCGGTCGAGGCCGGATTGCGATATTCCAGCAGGAAATACTCGCCATCCTCAAGATTGATCGGGATTTTGTATAGCGAGCTGTCCGGAGTGGTTTCGATATTGTAAATGACCAGGTCAGTGTATTCGCCGTCATCAAGCAGAATCGGTTCGATCCATCCCAGCTGGATTTTCATCCAGCCGATATGATGGGGCGGGGTGATCTGCCCGATAGACATCAGGCCGTACCCCCCATATCCCATCAGGCACCAGTCGACCACGGGATGATCGTTGTTGTCATTCGGGGTTTCATAGGTAATGGTTTCGAGTTTATCGTCATAATCATACATATCCGGCATGCCCAGGTTATGAGTCAACTCATGACAGGCTACGGAGATACGGTTAAGCGTATCCTCACCGAGAAACATCTGAGGATTGACGGGATTGCGCAGGGGTCGAGTTTCCGGGGAAGTGCAATAGTGCGAAATCATGATGCCATCATATGGCCCGGGACCGTAGCCGGGATAGTATGACAGGGCAAAAGACCAGATATCGTTCAAATCGCCACTATCTTCCTGGCCGTTGCCGGAGCGCAGGAAAATCACGGCATCGGCGATTCCGTCGTTATTTCCATCGTACTGCGAGTAGTCAACAACGGGATCGAGATCAGCCAGGACATCCTCCATATCGGGATAATAATAATTGGGATCATAGGCCCCATCCGTATACCAGTCACGCACGTCACCGGTCACCGCCACTTGATTGTATGAAGATTCCTCGAAATAATCGGCAACCGATCCGCCGGGATAGACGCCATGAGAGAAAAAGATACTGTCAAAGGTGGCTTGAGAATAGGCACCGGGGCGGTCGGTCCATTGCAGGAGAATTACCAGAATCTTAAGCGAGTCACCGTCAAAGCGGTAAGCCGCCATTTCCTTCATCATTTCGGCACTCAGTTTAGCGCCCGGTTGTTCGCCGAAACAACGCATCATGGCGGCATCGGGGACATCATATACGATTGCCCGACCGATATCCCCCCCAAGTACCGGCATCACCCCCACCAGTAACAGTATTACCGTCAGACAAGCCATGCCTTTCATATTGCAATCCCTCCCATAGAATGTTAAATGCTTACAGGCAATTCAACGGAGTTCCCTCTCCATAGAGATTATCGATCAACGCCAGGATATCCAACAGGTTAAGCGCACTATCGGCATTGACATCGGCCGCATTGAATTCATCGGGCGCCGGCCCCTGCGGAACACCATACAGGTAACTGATTAAAAACAGAATATCCAGCAAATTTACCGACAGATCATTGTTGGCATCACCACAGACATATTCGCAGGCATCGCCGATACCATCTTCATTGGCATCTTCCTGACCGGGATTGTAAACCGTAACACAGTTATCACAGGCGTCACCGACACCATCGACATCGGTGTCTTCCTGCGTGACATTGGATGTTTCAGGACAATTATCACAAACATCGCCGACCGTGTCACCATCGGAATCGGCCTGATCGGGATTGCTGTCGTTTGGGCAGTTATCGCAAAGATCGCCGACACCATCCTCATCGGCATCATCAGGGTCGGCACAGGGGACGGTGACACGATACATCGAGCGTCCGTGGGTTCCCGCCACCAGAACCCGGGTCGGAGGATGAAACGCCAAATCATGAACGGTCATATTCGGACTGGAATTGCCGAGCACTTCCCAGGTCCCGCCGAGATTATTGGTATAAAACACGCCAACATCTGATCCGAGATACAGGGTTGCCGGAAACAGCGGATCGACAATAATATCATTGGCGGGGGCATTGGGAAGGCTACCGCCGATCGAGGTCCAGTTCTGACCATAGTCATCAGTGCGATAGACATGGGTCGAAACATCGCTCTGCTGGTATCCCGACAGGGTGACATAGGCGACCGATGCATCGGTCGGATCGGCGGTGACGCGGGTTACCCAGCGATCAGGAAGCCCCGCTTTGATACTGGTCCAGGGCGCTCCACCCGTTTGAGTTACCCAGACATTGCCGTCGTCGGTGCCGACATAGATAACATCGGTATCGGTGCGGGCGATATCGATAGTGGTAATGGTGCCATAGGTAAGGGTTCCGGTCCCCGGGCCGTCGGTCAGGTCGTCACTGATGGGACTCCAGGAAATGGCACCGTTGGTCGTACGATAGAGACGGTTAGATCCATAATACAGAATTTCGGGATCGAACGGATCCATGGCGATCGGGGTACACCAGTTATGCCGCTCATTGTCATAATCGATTCCGTACAGACCCCACATCCATCCCCCATCAACGAATTTATAGAGATTGCCCCATTGATATTCGACATAGAAAATATCCGAGTTGGTATAGTCGACCAGGCAATAGAAACCATCGCCACCGAATACTCGTTCCCAGTTATCGGAGCCTCCGGTCATGGTTCGCATGGAGCCGTTGTCCTGGGTGCCACCATAGAGACGTTCGGGATTCAGGTAGTCGATGGTGATGGCATAAAACTGCGTATTGGGCATACTGTGAAAAACAGTCCAATCATCGCCCATATTCGAAGTGTAATTCAAGCCGCCATCACAACCTCCGTATATTTTGGTCGGGTCGTCCGGCATGATAAACATGGCATGGTGATCGACATGAGTATCGCCGGTGATATCAGCCCAGCCCCAGCCACCATCGACAGTGCGGTACAACTCCACACCCAAAACAAAGCAGGTATCGGGCGAGCCGGGAACGACCCTGATCTGGCCGAAGTACCAGCCGAAGCCGCCGAGCATATTGCCCAGGGCACCATCCGACACGTGATACCAGTTCAGTCCCAGATTATCACTGCGATATATTCCAATCAGGTTTCCGGGATGATCGCACAGCATTGACCAGACGGTTTGCGATTCCGGATCAACCGAAACACCGATGCGCCCGAGGGTGGGAGATTGATCGGGCAAATTATACGGAAACTGGTTTAACAGGACCCAGGTATCTCCGAAATCATCGGAACGATACAGACCACTTGTCAGCCCGCCTACCATGCGGTTGTCAGCCCCGCGCCAGCGTTCCCACATGGCCGCGAAGATAACCCCGGTGGAGGGATGCAGGGCCACGTCGACACAGGCGGTAGAGTCGGTAATAAATAATTTTTGATCCCAGGTTCCGCCACCATCGGTGGATACGTACAGTCCGCGCTCGGAATTGGTTCCAAACAGCGTGCCGCAAGCCGCGACAAAAAGAGTTTCGGGACGAAGCGGGTCGATCACGATGCGCCCGATATGAGCGCTGTTGGGCAGACCGATCAGATTCCAGGTGGCGCCGGCATCGGTCGTCTTGTATATCCCGGTCCCAACATAAGAATCGCCGGCACTGTTAGCCTCGCCGGTTCCGACATAGAGAATGTTCGGATTATCGGGATGGATCGCGATGGCTCCGATGGAGGGAGTCATGACAGTATCAAAAATCGCAGTCCAGCTACTTCCGAAATCAACCGACTTGAACACCCCTCCGGCGGCGCATCCGGCATAGATGATATGCGGATAATCGGGATGGACGGCGATATCGGTAATGCGGCCGGGGATATTGGTCGGTCCGGCTTCCTGCCAGGTCGGCGCGTCCTTGGCGTTTTTGCTTGCCGCCGCCCGCATGACCTGGGCTTCGGCATAGGCTTTCATGGGCTGACCATCGGGAATTTTATTGACCGGGTAGGCGCGCTGACGATAGAAGTAATCGCTGGGACGCATTTTGCTATTCTGTATTTGCCCGGTGGCTTTCAGCTTGGCATAAATGGTATCTTTGAAATGTTGTCCTGCTACAACCTGTTCGGTTTCCTGCGGAATCCACATCATGGCCAGCGCAATTAGCGCAATGGCACAAATGGGATAGGCCAGTTTTTTCATGGAAGATGTCATGATTTTCCCTTTGATGGCGTGTGAATATTTAATGGCATGTACCCGTGTTTATTGTTTTGACGATATGGGACATTCCGTAGTATCTTCATTATATAATATACGCCTAACTCTAAATGCGTCAATAATTTTATTCCGCCTTGTCCATGCGGTTATCCCTGGTTTCATTATCGGCAACAGGGCGGAGTACAAGAGGTGAATGGGGACCTCATGTATTTACCTGAGCTTAAATGCTTGATGCCCCCGGTAAATTCTGTTTAGAAAATGTTATAAAGAATTAAATAAAAAAAGGCATTACTTCA
>Ga0272442_10004897_pt1 | contig 18104 bp, 19 predicted proteins | sample SSMForm2O_FD_200262 | JGI IMG/M metagenome (GOLD analysis project Ga0272442, IMG submission 200262) | Marine sediment archaeal communities from Little Sippewissett salt marsh, Falmouth, MA, United States - SSM-Form-2O | ecosystem: Environmental > Aquatic > Marine > Wetlands > Sediment ... | reverse complement strand
CTTCCAGCTCTTTGGACATATTGCTTAACATCTTAATACTATGCTTTGTCCATCCTTTCTTGCCTTTTGGCAATACATGCCCAAGCCCTTCCTTATCCAGTATCAAATGTATGCTGTTCTTTTTTGCTCTGTCCCTCCGCGGGATTCGATGTCTTTTCTTTTCCCTATTTTACCCATCTTACCCATTTTAACATTTCATTCAACCACATTTTGAGACCGAAATTTCCCCCGACTCCAAATTACCTATTTTAACACCGAAAGAGCTTTTTGAATCGGGTGTGTTAATTTGCACGTCTTTTTGCATCTTTTTGTTACTTTTTTTTCAATTTTTCTTCCTTTTTTTCTTTTTTTTAACTTTTTGAAACTTTTTTTCGTTTTTTTTTCAAAAAATCGTACCTTTTTTTTCCGCTTTAAACTTACCGCTGTTGCGGCGGAAATAGGTTACGCGGGGTGTTGTTGGAGTAGTTACGTACCAAAATGTCAGCAGGGAAACTCAGGTGCCTGAAGAAAGGCTGGTGAGTACGGCTGCCTGATAAAGCAAAAATAGAATATTATTATAAACTCTCTGACCGTGATTATTTTAAGCATATTAAAAACGTTGAGTTAACATCAATATTAATGAATCCTGACCATGATGCTTTAGGTTCTTTCCGTACTGATGATATAAAAGAAGGTGCGAAAGCCATTATCATTGGAGTAGAAGGAATTGATTATATCTGGCAAAATGGTAAAGTTGTTGACGAAAACGGACGGGAGGTGGATTTGGACAAGTTGAAAGTAAGGAAAAAGTAAAAAAAAGAGAAGCCCAAAAAGTGAGACGGCAAGAATCAACTATGGAGCAGCCGAGTATTTATGAGCAAATGTTCTTCGGTTTGCTGTTATCGACACTTTCGATGGCACTTCCTGAAGTTATCACGATGAACGCCCCGATTCCGTGGATTCATCCGATGGGGTATGTGCTGGGTTATCCGGTTTACGGGCTGCACATACTTGTGCTGGGCGGTCTGATGTATAAATACAGCAGAATAAGCATCGTGACGCTAATGTCATACGGAGGTTTGTTCGGTCTTTATGAAGGTTACCTGATTAAACAGCTTTGGAATCCAAACTGGGGTACTGAACTGACATTTCAAATCGGGGGGGTGCGGGTGGTGCATACACTGATGCTGGTGTTTTTTGTCCATCCGGTGCTTGCGTTTGTTGTTCCACTTGTTATCGCCGAGTTATTCCTGACTCGTCCCGGTCGGCTTAGCCGTGCGCTGCCTTTTTTGCGTTCTCGGACCGGCGTCTTTGCCACAGTGATTGTTCTGGCTGTTTGGTTAGGTCTTATTATCGGGGGCAACCTGCCGGAGCACGGGGGGCGGTCGGCTTTTGCGGCGCCTGTTATATTGATATTGGTTGTGGGAGGGCTTGCGGCAATCTGGCTGTCGATGTTCAAGGGCAATCGTTTCAGCATCAGGGAACTGATGCCCCAGAGCAAGGGACTGTGGATACTGGCGGGGCTTTTAGTTGTTGAGTATGTGTTCTATAGCCGACTCCTGCGTCCTGAAGCAATGGCGACAGAGTGGCTGCCGCACGTGATTGTTGTCGGAATTTATGTATTTTTTGTTACGTTGATAATATTGTGGGGAAAGCTGAAGAAAGCAGCGGGGCGGCCGATAGAGGGCGTGGAGAATACATCAAGGTCGCGATGGCGGCCGGCGGCGCTGGGTGCGTTTATCTTTCTGCTTATCGCATTTTTGCACGCCACCGCAAAACAACCCGGGGGCCTGGTCGCGATAGTCAGTTTCCTCGGTGGGGGTGCTGTCAATCTCATATTCCTTGTGGCTTGCTTTTTTGTGGGTGGGTACCGCTGGCTGCGGTAGAAGTAGATTACGGGGACAGCGAAGTGAGCAATGGCAAAAGCGAGGCGGGGTGTATTTGCAGGGTGGTGTGATAATTTAACAATAATCAGGCGGGAAAGATATCGTCGGTCATTTCCTGTCCCACGCGGGCGGCGTAATAGTTTTTTACGGCCTGGCTGCCCTGGGTCTGGAACTTTTCCATCGAGGAGAAGATTCCGATTTTCATAAGAAACAATACGGCGAGACAGGCAACGGCATTAGCGATGGAATGTTTATATTTGCCGCAGGATTCAAGCAGTTTGGGTTCGGGGAGGATTGCTTTTAGTTTTTGTGCTTTTGGAGTATTTCGAAGGCTGTGTTTTAGGACGCCGATGGCCTGGGCGTTTGCGCGCATGAGTAAATCAAGGCTGTGAGGCTGAGACTTTATAACCGAAAGGGCAAGTTCGACTTTGCCGACGAGGGCAAGTCTTTTTCTGCATCTGGGGCAATTTGCGATATGGTTTCGTACCCAGTCAGCATCGAGGCCGATACGGCTGTTTATAAGTTTGAAGAGCCAGGCCCTGATAGTTTTGCAGTTATTTTTTGATTTTCTATTTCCCATCTTAATCACTCTTTCTCTTTATTCATCCAGACAGCCAAAAGCTGTATCGCCTTGCACCTGTAAACCCTCGCAGTAGCCGGTGTGATATCCAGTATTTTTCCAATCTCGGTGTAGGACAGTTCAGCTAGGTCGTGCAGGGTAATAACGTTTCTGAGGTGTTCTGGGAGCTGAGCGATGCTGTTTCTTAAATTTTCCTGTAAGAAAATTGAGTTAAGTTCGCCGGGCACAGAAGTTTTACGGCCGGCGGCATTAACCCGTGAAAGGTTGTTTCTTTCGACAATCCTGCGTCTTAACATTGAGATAGCGGCGTTGTTTGCGGAGCGGAAAATGTATGCTTTAACGTGTTCGGGTTTTTGTCCGCGGTTGTAATGAGCAAGGTTCAGGAAGGTATCCTGATATGCGTCGCAGACATCCTGCTCGTTTCCGAGTATTCGCCACAGCATGGTGACCAACTCCCGGCCGTGGCTTTGCATTGCAGACAGCACCCACCTCTGAGTTCCGGTTAGGGAATCAGGTATGGCAAAATCCCAAACGAGTCTGCAACTATTTGCCCGGCCAATCATAAACACCCGTTTTTTAATCTCGCTAAATAAGACGCCGTAACTATCTATATGTTAACAGAAAATTGCAAAAAAATTAAAAAATATTTTCTTTTTGGATAACGTTTGAGGGTGGTGATGCGTCTTATCTACGAGCATGGCTCAAAAATAAGGATTTTTCAGGCTGGAGAGATTTGAAAAATATGGATTTCGGCGGTGTAAACAGAAATTCAAAAAACAGCGACAAAGGCGCGCAGGACGTGGTTTCGCTGGTTGACGACTTGCTGAAGACGGCGGTGAGGTGCGGGGCGAGCGATATACATTTTGAGCCGACGGAGAGCGAATTAGCTGTGAAATATCGGCTCGACGGTGTGCTTGGGACGGTGGAGAAGCTGCCGAAATCTCTTTGTGATAATGTAATCGCAAGGCTGAAGGTTCTGGGGGGGCTTCTGACCTATCGCAATGATATTCCGCAGGAAGGCCGGATAGAAATTAAAGAGGCGAAGGATGGGGTTCTTGACCAGCGTCTTGCAGTTTTTCCGACGATAAACGGGCAGCGGGCGGTTGTGCGGCTGTTCTATCAGAATAAGGAACTGACGGAGCTGGAGCAATTGGGTTTTTCCGAGGGTATATACGCAGGTCTGAAAAGAATCGCTGCGCAAAACCAGGGAGTATTGCTGCTGACAGGGCCAGCCGGCAGCGGCAAGAGCACAACACTGGCCGCACTTTTGCGGTATATCCTGAAACACTTTGCCGGCAGGAGTATAGTAACTCTCGAAGACCCGGTTGAAATCAGAATCGAGGGTGTTACCCAGACGCAGATAACGCCGCACGGGCAGATGACGTTTCCGACGGCTTTGCGGTCTTTGCTGCGGCAGGACCCACAGGTTTTAATGATTGGGGAGATACGCGACGCCGAGACAGCCAAAATTGGTATCGAGGCGGGGCTGACGGGACACTTGCTGATGAGCACGATGCACAGCGGGACGCCGGCGGGGGCTTTGCTGCGGCTGTTAGAGATGGGTATCGAAGCCTACCAGGTGACATCAAGCATCTCGGCGGTTTTGAACCAGCGGCTTATCAGGAAGCTTTGTGATAAATGCAAAAAGAAAAACGATAAAACGGGCCTGTTCGAATCGGTGGGCTGTGAGGAGTGTTTCAATACGGGGTTCAAAGGGCGAATACTGATAGCAGAAATGGTCGAGCCGGACGGGCGACTTCGAAAGGCAATTTTGGCAAAGGCCGACTTAGAAGAACTCGAAGGAATACTCGAAAGTGAGGGACATACAAATATGTTGGCGGACGGGGAGCGGCTGGTACGTGACGGGTTAACAACAGAGGAGGAACTGAACAAGGTTTGCGGAATTGTTTGATTATTCTTTAATGCGGGAGATTGTGTTATGAAACGAAGTTTTATTTGTCTCATTATTTTGTTTTTGGCTGGTTCTGCGGTGGATGGCCGTTCTCAACAGGGGAGAGGCCGGGGTAAGAAGCCTCTGATGGCTGAGCTGACGATTCATCCGGCTAAAGATTCCAAGGCCGGGCAAAAATACCAGCTTCTTGTGAAGGCTGACGAGCAAAGTGAAGATGATGCAGTGGGGCTATATGAGAAAGCAGCAAAATCACTCCCGGAAAACATTGACTCAAAACAGCTTAAACAGTGGAGCGATACACCACCTGATAAATTGCCTATTAAGCAGGTGGAAAAGACGATGCAGCGGTTCAAAGCCAGCTTAGCGTTAGTTGAACAAGCTGCCCGGTGCAAAAAATGTGAGTGGCCGGAAGATGATAAAAACCTCAACAGCTATCGCAATCTTGCCTATGTGCTTGCATTGCAGGCCCGGCTTAAAATAGCTGAAGGCAAGTACGACGAGGCAATTGGCACTATGCAAACGGGTTTTACAATGGGCAGTCACATCGGTCAAGGGCCTACCATAATCCAAGGGCTGGTGGGGGTAGCCATATCAGCATTAATGCTAAAACAAGTGGAAGAGTTTGTTCAGTTACCTGATGCACCGAGCCTTTACGAGGCCTTAAAGGCTTTGCCTAAACCCTTTATTGACATGAATAAACATATAGAACTCGAAAGAGAGAATCTCAAAAAGTACAATCCCCTGCTTCGAAAGCAATTTGAAGAAGCATCGAAAGCAGGTTACGACAAGGTACGAGTGATAATGAAAAGACTGGACCGTAATATCGCTGTTCTTCAGTGCGTTGAAGCATTGCGATTGCATGCCGGTACTGCGGAGGGCAAATTTCCGAAGGAGCTAAGTAATATCACCGAGGTCGATGTTCCCCGTGACCCTGTCACGGGCGAGCAGTTTGTTTACAGCCTAACCGGCTCCAAGGCCGTTCTGGAAGGACCGGCTCCGACGGGGGCAGAGGCGGAAGAAGCGTTACGATATGAGCTAAACTTAAAAGAATGAAAGCTGAAATAACACTGTGTCGCTGCAGCAGAAAGGAACATAACAATGGCTACGTTCGAATATAAGGCTTTGACATCTGGTGAGCGGCTGATGAAGGGGGTGATTGAGGCCGGCTCACAGGAAGAGGCAAGCGAACTTCTCGAAGGGATGCAGCTTACGGTCAATTCTATTGAGAAGGCCAGGGCGCCAAAGCCAAAGACGGCCATCGGCAGAAACGAATTTCTGCTTTTCAATCAGCAGTTAGCATCCATAACAAAGGCCGGGATACCTTTGGAGAGAGGGCTGCGCGAGCTCGCCAAAGATGTTACTTCGAAACCGATGCGCAGACTCATCGACGCTATTGCGGGTGAACTCGAAGGGGGAGTCAGCATTGAAGAAGCGTTTGAAAAAAGGCGGAAGCATTTTCCACCCTTGTACGGGCGAATTCTAAAGGCGGGAGTTGAAACCGGACGGTTAAGCGAGATGCTGACGAGTCTTAACCGACAGTTCGAGACGGCCAATCGAACCAGAAGAATAGTTTTTGAGGCGATGGCGTATCCCGGGGTCATTTTCTTTTTGGCTGCTGTAATAATTACCGCCGTATTTTTAATTATAATCCCACAACTCAAGCCGATACTTTCGGAGATGGCAGAGGGTGCGGCTTTGCCGGCGATAACAAGGATGTTCTTCGCCATATCGGGAAATGTTGTTGCCTTTTGGATAGGGGTGGCGGTTTTTATTGCGGCAATAATTACTTTGGTTGCAATGCTCTCATCGTCTGCGGCGGGGCGCAGGTTCAAAGAAGCGGTTATCTTGAAGATTCCAGTATTCGGCAGGCTTTATCACAGCAGTATTCTGAGCAAAATGGCTGAGTCGATGGCGCTGATGGTTTCGGCCGGGTGCGATATGCCGACTACATTGAGGTTAAGTTCGACGGCGTCCGGCAGTGAGACGGTGGTTCTGGAGAGCAATGTTCTTGCCGGTCAAATCGAGGAGGGAGCCAATATTTTAGAGGCCGGCCAGTTCTGCAGGGTGATACCAAGGCTGTTTCTGTATTCGATTCAATTGGGGACGCAGCGCAACGAACTTCAGGACAATCTTTACAGTCTCGGCCAGATGTATGCCGGACAGGCACAATGCAACCAGACAAGATTACAGACGATTTTGCTGCCCACAATGATAATTTTGCTGGGCGGTATTGTAGCTATTATGATTCTGGCTATATTTTTACCAATGATACAAATTGTTACGACTTTAGGTAGTTTTTAGTTATATGAGAGTTGGTTAAAGTATGATTTTTCTGATACTGACAGCAACAATGGTATTTTTTGCATTTCTCGGTTATAAGAGGCCGGGGCTTGCTTTGATTACATCACCAATCGCAGCGGCTTTGTTAGCTGTTGTTTCGATTGACTACCCCGAAGCTGCGCTAATGACACCATTTATTTTCATTGCGACACTCATCGCTATACTAATGGCAAAATATGAGCCTGATTCCGAGCGGCTGCCTCGACGGATCGCAAAGTGGATATTTATAAGTTTTGGGCTTTTGGTTTTGGTTGTGTTCGGCTTTATTTTGTTTGGTCACTGGGGTTCTCTGGGTTTTCTGATTGTTGTCTTTTTTACAATTTTTATCATAAGCTACGGACTTACATCACGGTATGCGACAGCAGCTTACGTTATTTCTACAATTGGTTCGAGTATGAGACAAAACCTGCCATTAGCGATGGCGCTGGAGTCAGCGGCAAGCGGCAGAAGCGACAGCCGGGCAATAATCCTGCGAAGAATACATAAATGGCTGGTTCAGGGGTATTCCTTAAGTGAATCGATAAAGCGAGGGTTTCCTAAATGCCCGGGCCGTGCTGTTGCAATGATAGCCGCTGCGGAAAGGATAGACCAGATTCCTTTCGCAATTGGCAGCATCGAAGCGGATATGGTCGCAAAGGCCGACCAGAATGCAAAAGTCAGGCCGATCCACCCATTCTATCCAGTAATATTAATACTCTTTATATTTTTTATAACACTGAGCTTAACAACTTTTGTTATCCCTCAATTCAGCGAGGTTTTAACAGAAATGTCTGAGGGAATATCACTGCCGGCAGCCACGCGGATTTTGATGCGGGTCACACAGTTTATTGCATACGACTTTGGATGGCTGCTATGGGTTATATTTTTGGTGACGGTTCTTGTGATTTGGCCAATTTCAATTCGCATCAGGTTTCGTCCCCGCCGGCCGGACAAGCCGTATTTACTTTCACGAATATTCGATTTTATAAAATGGCATCTGCCAATCCTGCACTGGTTTGAGAATAATTATTCGATGGTTCAGGTTGTTGAGCTTTTGCGGCTGTCGCTTAATACCGGCAGCACGGTCAACGGCGCTATCAGCAACGCACTCGGCCTGGATGTGAACAACTGCTTCAAGAAGAGGCTGCGAAAATGGCTGGCAAGGGTTGAGCGGGGCGACAATATTTCGGATTCGGCCAGAGAAAGCAGGCTTGGGAGCAGTCTTGCGTGGGCTTTCGACGACAAAGTGAACGAGGGTAATACCCTGGCGATTTTAGAAACGCTGGAATCTTTCTACCGCACGAACTACAGCTACCGCGTCAATCTTGCCAGGTTCATAATGGAGCCGTGTATAACGATTACTATGGGGGCAACCGTGGGATTTGTAGTCTATGCGATATATTCTCCAATGGTGTTTATTATCGAGCATTTGTCGGGTATGGTGATGCCTTAAATTGAGTGAGCTTATGAGTGATAGAAATAAAAAGTATAGAGGATTCCTGCTGACTGAATTCGTGTGTTCTCTGGTTGTTTTTGGGATTATTTTAGGCTGCCTGGCGTTATCATTAAATGGTTTTAGAAAGTTCAATCACTATCAGTTAGTAAGGCAGCGCTGTATATCGGCGGCACAGGCGGAGCTTGACAGCATCACCGTAACAGGCAAAGAAATAAGTGAAGAAGATTTCAAGCGACTCTGGCCCCGACTAAGGGTATCGGTTGAAAAAACGGCCGGTACCGGCCAATGGGAAGGGCTGGAACTGGTCAGCGTGAAGGCAAAAGCCAAAAGCTTTAATAATAATGTTGAAGTTGAGTTGAGCAGGTATATTTCAACGGGAATGAGGCGGTAGAGATGCGTAAAGGTTATTCTATTATACAGTTGCTGGTAATAATATTTGTGTTTTCGCTTTTGGGTGCTCCCCTTGCACGATTGTTAACGGCAACGTTACGCGATATCCCGAGGTCTTATCGGATGATAGAAGCCAACACGAGTATGCTCAGCGCACTGAAGCAGATACGCAGAGACGTAAATGCGGCGAAGGGATTCGCAAAGTCATTTGACAACTATATCACAAATAATGAAACACTTTTAATCGAGGCGGCGAATAATGTGATTTGCTATCAGTTCAAAGATGGGCAACTGCTGAGGCTAAAGTTTGCCACTTCCGGGACAGGTACAGGCGAAGAAATCAGAAGGTGGCCGATTCGGCACGGCAAAATAGAATGGCGACTATGGCAGGAGGACAGCAAAGACTATGCTGTAGAGATAAACAGCTGCATAGAGCGGGAAATCGAGGGACGGCTTGATATAAAGATGGCTAATTCGTACGTGTATTTTGCCGGTATTTCTCAGGAGAGTGCAAATTGAAGATGAAAAAAGCGAGACAAAATGGTTTTGTGATGCTGATGGTTATGGCGGCGTTAATCCTGATAGGGTTCGAAATGTTCGTTTTAGCGAGAAGCTCCAATACAATTGTGTTCCAGACGAACAGCGCTTATGTCGAGTCGTGCGAGCAAAACCTGGTTGCCAGCGCTCTGGCGTGGGCAAAGAAGAATATCGAAAATGAAAATCAGACAAGTTTTAACAAAACAATAGAATTATCTCTTGCCGATATGAATATTCAAAGGGCGGCGTTGAGTGTTTTTGTCCAGAGAGCCGAAAACAAACCGGCAGAAGTCCAAATAACCACCTCCTGCAGCCGCGGCAGACAAAATCTCAGGCACAAGAAGAAGTACGGTATCGGTCCGTCGTGAGCCGCAGCTTTGTTGGACAAGTAGTGTCGGGGGAAACAGGCTAATCAGTTTTGCAGGAACCTGCAGGTCTTTCACTTCAAAACAATCCGGCGGATATTAATCTTTGACAATGGGACAGGGATTTCATATAAGTCACCGGACTTGAACACTATTTTTGTGAAGGCGAAATATGAAGATACATCCCGTTGATATAGTCATTATTATAGGGTATTTATTCATTGTTGTGATAACGGGGGTGTGGCTTTCCAAACGAGCATCTAAAAACCTCAACTCCTATTTTCTGGGCGGCAAGAAGCTGCCCTGGTATCTGCTCGGTATATCCAATGCGTCGGGGATGTTCGATATCACCGGGACGATGCTTCTGGTTTACTGGCTTTTTGTGTACGGGCTGAAAAGCTCTTTTATCCCGTGGCTGTGGCCGACTTTCAACCAGGTTTTTCTGATGATTTACCTTGCGATATGGATAAGGCGGTCGAATGTTCTGACGGGCGCCGAATGGATACGAACGCGATTCGGCCGGGGGGCGGGTTCGGAGCTTTCTCATATAAGCGTTGTGATATTCGCCATTGTTACCGTTATAGGATTTTTGAGCTATGCGTTTCAGGGCATCGGCAAGTTTGCGGTGGTGTTTTTTCCGTGGGATTTTTCGCCGGAGGTTTACGCGATTTTGTTTATGAGCATCACCACCATTTATGTAATCCTCGGCGGTATGTACAGCGTAGTGCTGACGGACCTGATTCAATATATCATATTGACGACGGTCTCGGTTTTCATCGCCTTTATTGCCCTTGGGCGGGTCAGCAGCGAGCAACTTGCCTCTGCGGTTCCGCAGGGCTGGTCGAGTATAAGCTGTGTGTGGCGTCTTGACCTTGACTGGTCGGGTCTGATAGAGGCGGTGAATACGAAAATATCCGGTGACGGGTATTCACTGTTCGGCATCTTTGTGATGATGGTTTTGTTTAAGGGGTTTCTGGCGAGTATGGCCGGGCCTACACCCGGGTACGATATGCAGCGCGTGCTGGCGGCCAGGGATTCGAAATCAGCGGCCCTTATGAGCGGTTTTGTGTCGCTGGTGCTGTTTTTTCCCCGATACCTGATGGTAGCAGGCATTACGGTGCTTGCTTTGGTATTTTTCAGCGGACAGCTTAATGCGATGGGGACGGATGTCGATTTCGAACAGATTCTTCCATATGTCATCAGCAATTTTATCCCCGTGGGGCTGGTCGGATTTACATTAGCTGGTCTGCTTGCGGCATTTATGAGCACGTTCGACTCGACGGTAAACTCCGGGGCGGCATATATCGTTAACGATATTTACAAAAGGTACATCAACAAAAATGCTTCGGACAGAAAATATATCCTGATGAGTTATATCAGCTCGATAGTAATTGTGATAGTCGGCATCTGTTTCGGCTTTATGACCGAATCAATCAACACGGTGCTGACGTGGATAGCGGCCGGTCTTTACGGCGGGTATATCGCACCGAACGTTCTTCGATGGCACTGGTGGCGTCTAAACGGCTACGGCTATTTTGCCGGTATGATTGCCGGTATAGTATCGGCACTTGTTCTGCCGATGCTGCTGCCGTCGCTTACGGCGCTGGAGAGCTTTCCGATTAATCTCGCCCTCAGTGCGGTCGCTTCGGTTGTGGTTAGCCTGCTGACGCCCGCCGATACCGATGAAACGCTCAAGGGATTTTACAGGCAGGTTCGTCCGTGGGGATTCTGGAAACCGATACATCAGAAGGTGGCAGCCCAAAATCCTGATTTTGCGACAAGGGCCAACTTCAAAAGGGATGCGGTCAACGTCGTCGCCGGTATCGTATGGCAGCTTATGTTTACGACCATACCCATCTTTCTTGTGATTAAAAAGTTCAAACCGATGGTGGTTTGCATTGTCATACTAATTGTAACTTCGGTGTTCTTGAAATACAACTGGTACGACAAACTCGAAAAAGATTAGGCCGATAAGCAGCCATTTTTCCGGGTTGATGCGGGGTTTTTTACAAATGCTTGTCTTTGAGGAAATCGAGCACTTCATCGACATAACAAAAGGCCAGTCCTGTTACGGTATCGGCACAGCCGTAATAAATCGCTATCCTGCCCGTGGCGGCATCCTGCAGTGACGCACATGGAAAAACAACATTCGGGACATCGCCAACGCATTCATAGAGCCTGCGGGGATTCAGGAGGTACTCTCTCGACCTGTATATGACTTTCCAGGGTTTATCGATGTCGAGTAAGGCTGCTCCCATACTATAGACAAAGCCGTTGCAGCTTCGCAGTACGCCGTGATAAAAGAGCAGCCATCCCTGCGTGGTTTCAATCGGGACCGGCCCCGCGCCGACCTTTGTGCACTGCCAGTCACATTTGCCGCTTTTGGCGTCTTTTGTAGGCGACATCACATGCCGGTGGTGGCCCCAGTGAATCAGGTCGGGGCTTTCGCTGTAAAATATGTCGCCGAAGGGAGTGTGTCCGGTGTCGCTTGGACGGCTCAACATTGAGTATTTGCCGTTTATTTTCCTCGCAAACAAAACGCCGTTTCGGTTGTACGGCAGAAACGAATTCTCCATCTGGCCGAAGCTCTTAAAATCGTATGTATATGCCATCCCGATTGTATAGCCGTGATAGTTGTTGCACCAGGTTACATAGTATCTGTCTTCCAGCCGGCAGACGCGCGGGTCGTAGCCTTCCACAAATTCGGCTATTTCCGGCTCATCGCAGGCAAATTCAATCGGCTCTTCGTCAATTTCAAAGGTAAATCCGTCTTTGCTTTTGCCGCTGTGCAGACGCATGGTTCTCGATTTATCATCCACCCGAAATACCCCTGCAAATTCGCCCTTATAGGGCACGACCGCACTGTTAAATATGCTGTTGGAGCAGGCAATGAGGTCTCGCTCAATCACGGGATTGTCGGTATAGCGCCAGACGACGCTGGAGCAGTCGTTTGGGCGGTCCTGCCAGGGAATATTCGGCAGAGGCTCTGCGATAATGGTCTTTTGTGAATCCATCCTGTTTCTCCGGAGTAATTTATATTCGTTAGTTTGTATTTTTGCAAACTCAAACAATATGTTTTTGTTGCGTATAATGTCAAGAATAATGTTTATGCCGGCGGCGGATTGAGAAAATAAAAAGGGTGTTGCCCCTATGCCAAATTCTGACCCGGTTTTTGGGGAATGCAAAGTTTGTAAAGTTGTGAAAGAAAGACAGGCTGATTTTACTTTTAGCTGCGCCGATAAAAAAAGGCCGGTCAAAAAAACCGGCCTTTATTGTCCGAAAGTAAATTTTTAGTTACGGTCCTGTGGGTCTTACGAAGTCATAATCACTGAAACTTGCCATCCACCCGGTTCCTACATTCTCCCACTCCGGCTCATTATCCCGCGCCCTGCCCACGTCATAAGTACGGCACCACTTCAAAAGCCATAACTCCTTAAGACCGATTGACCTGACTGACCTGTCAAAGAAAACACCATTGACCGTTTCACCGTGTCGCGGGATGCAAAAACCCCCCATCCCGCCGCCGGAAGCCCCCGACTTCCATCTGGCGCCTTCATATCCCGGAGGATCATTCCCCCACCACGCCCAGTTCGTATACCATTGTGCATCCACAAGCAGCGGTATATTGTCCCCGCCTTTAACATCGTCACGCCTCCACTGGTCGCGGATGAATTTTCTGCCGGGTTGTTTTTTGATATTAGGCAGGCACGAATGTTGGCCGTAGCTGCCGTAATATTCTACTCTATCTCCTTCCCAATCGTATGTTCCACCGATCCAGGTGTTAAACGAACCGCCGCTGGGGTCGCCGCCGTAGGAGCTAAGAGGTTTGGTGGCCATCGGGCAAAGCAGAAGGTCTGTTTCGTTTCCGTAGTAAGGGCGAAGCGCAAGATACCATCTGTGCTTTCGACCGGTTGACCACCCCATATGAAAAGAGCCGTCCCAATCACCGGTGTACATCGAAAAAACAGTGCCCCATTCTTTCAGGTTGCTCTGGCATATAGCATTTTTTGCCTGTTTTCTGACCCGCGCCAAGGCCGGCATCAGGATTGACATCAAAAGTGCTATAATGGCTATTACCACCAATAGCTCGATTAACGTAAATCCACGTCGCTTGTACATAATAAGCCTCCCTATTTACAAAAACATTATCCTTTTTACATTTAAGATGTGCTAAGGCGCTCTTCTGTTCTGTTTATTTTCAGCTTTTTCACAAATTGCTTTAATTATATTGTTCAAAACGCATATTATAGCCTGAAACCTGCCTTTTTACAAGGTTAAAAACGTGATTATCCGTTCTTGTGCAGTAAATCAGGCATTTCTCTTAGCTGAAATGATAAAAAAGGCCGGTTCACAAAAACCGGCCTTTATCGTCTAAAAGTTACTTTTAAGTTGCTACGGTACGAAGTCATAATCAGCGTATCTTGCCAGCCAACCCGTGCCTACATTCTCCCAGAAAGGCTCATTCTCCCGGGCCCTGCCGACGTCATAATTACGGCACCACTTCAACAGCCACAACTCCTTAAGCCCGATTGTCCTGACCGACCTGTCCACGAAAATACCATTTATCGTTTCGCCGTGTCGAGGGATGCAGAAAAGGCCCATCTGGCCTCCTACTGCTGTTCCCCCACCGGCCCTCCATCTGGCGCCTTCATATTCCGGAGGGTCATTGGTAAACCACGGATAGCTCGTATACCATTGGGCACACACAACCAGCGGTATATTGCCCCCGCCTTTAACGTCGTCACGCCTCCACTGGTCGGTGGAATACTGGCCGTTGGGACCTTTTTTGGTATTAGGCAGACACGAAGATATGCCATAGCTTCCGTAATATTTTACTCTAACGCCTTCCCATTCATATGTTCCCCCATCCCAGGCGTTGAATGACCCGCCGCTGGGGTCATTGCCGTAGACGCCAAGAGGTTTGGTGGCCATCGGGCAAAGCAGAAGGTCTGTTTCGTTTCCGTAGTACGGGCGAAGCGCCGTATACCATCTGTGCCTGCCGCCGGATGAAAAGCCCATATGAAAAGAGCCGTCCCAATCACCTGTGTACATCGAAAAAGCAGTGCCCCATTGTTTGAGGTTGCTCTGGCATATAGCATTTTTTGCCTGCTTTCTGACACGCGCCAGCGCCGGCATCAGGATTGACATCAAAAGCGCTATAATTGCGATTACCACCAATAGCTCGATTAGTGTAAATCCACGTCGCTTGTACATAATAAGCCTCCCAATTTAAAAAAATATTATACTTTTTACATTTAAGATGCGCAAAGGCAGTCTTCTGTTCCGTTGTTTTTCAACTTTTTCAAAAGTTATTTTCAGTCATACCTTTCAAAATATAGATTATAGCCTGAAACCTGCTTTTTTACAAGGTTAAAAACGTGATTATCCGTTCTTGTGCAGTAAATCAGGCATTTCTCTTAGCTGAAATGATAAAAAGGGCCGGTTCACAAAAGCCGGCCTTTATCATCTAAAAGTTACTTTTAAGTTGCTACGGTACGAAGTCATAATCAGCGTATCTTGCCAGCCAACCCGTGCCTACATTCTCCCAGAAAGGCTCATTCTCACGGGCCCTGCCGACGTCATATCCTCGGCACCACTTCAAAAGCCATAACTCCTTAAGCCCGATTGTCCTGACAGACCTGTCAAAAAAAATACCATTTATCGTTTCGCCGTGTCGGGGGATACAGAAAATACCCATTCCCCCTCCTATTGCCGTTCCCCCACCGGCTCTCCATCTGGCTCCTTCATATTCCGGAGGGTCATTGGTAAACCACGGGTAGCTCGTAAACCATTGTGCATCCACAAGCAGAGGTATATTGTCCCCGCCTTTAACGTCGTCACGCCTCCAATGGTCGCGGGAGAATGTTTTGCCGGGCATTGTTATGATATTAGGCAGACACGAAGATATGCCATAGCTGCCGTAATATTCTACTCTATCTCCCTCCCAATCATATCTTCCTCCTTCCCAGGTGTTGAACGAACTGCCGCTGGGGTCGCCGCCGTAGGAGCCATAAGGCTTGGTGGCCATCGGGCAAAGCAGAAGGTCTGTTTCGTTTGCGTAGTACGGGCGAAGAGCAAGATACCATCTGTACCTGCCACCGCCACCGGATTGCCAGCCCATATGAAAAGACCCGTCCCAATCACCTGTGTACATCGAAAAAACTGCGCCCCATTCTTTGAGGTTGCTCTGGCATATAGCCTCTTTTGCCTGTTTTCTGACCCGCGCAAGTGCCGGCATAAGGATTGACATCAAAAGCGCAATAATAGCTATTACCACCAATAGCTCAATCAGAGTAAATCCACGTCGTTTGTGCATAATAATCCACCTTCCTTAATCTATTTAATACCTTATGATATCACAAAAGGCCTTCCGGGTCAAACTTTTTTTCGAATCGCGGTTCTTTTATGGTTATGGACCGGCCGGCGCTGTTACGTAGTCTCGGAACTCTCTCATCCAGTCAGGCCAGACCGGCGGGTCGGCGTGTGTGTCATAAGTCCGGTGCCATTTCAATATCCATAACTCCTTAAGCCCCGCCGGACGAACCGAAAGGTCAAGAAAAAGAATATTTACAAAGCCGTTGTGCCGGTTGATGCAAAACCTTCTCATTCCGCCTGACGTGGCCCAGTCCTCACCCTCATATACAGGCGGTTCGTCGGTGTGACGGGGCCACGAATCAATGAAAAGGGCATCTAAGAACAGCGGTGCATAGCCGGCATTTCTGACATTGCTGCTTCGCCAGAAATTTAATTCATCACCGGCTACATGTGGAGGTGCCAACCGATCATGGGTCCAGGCGTTTATCCCGTAGCTGCCGTAATCGCCTTTTTCAAACCACTTGTTAGTAGAGCCTGCCTTGCCCCACGCTGAAAACGTCCCATACTGTACCCGCCCTTCACTTAACGGTTTTGCAGCTTCCGGGCAGCACGTTACCCCTCCCTTGGGCTGGCAATACATTCGCAGTGCATTTAACCAGTTGTTGTTTTTATTACTTCCGGGAACTGAATTGTGAAACATTTTGCCGTGATTATCGCCGAAATACATCGCGAAGGCATTGCCCCATTGCTTCAGGTTCGATTGGCATATAATCGCTTTTGCCTGCTTCCTCACCCGCGCCAGCGCAGGCATCAGTATCGACATCAAAAGAGCAATAATCGCTATCACCACCAAAAGTTCGATTAGCGTGAAACCTCCGCGCCTGTCCATCACAACCCATTTTCTTTCTTTTAACATTACTTAGCTCTCCTTTAAGGACTCAAAACAAATCTTTTTTGTATAATCATAACATTGTTGACGTTGTTATTCAACATATTCTTCATATTCGGCTAACCAGCCGCTGCCGACGTTCTCCCAGTCCGGCGGGTCCGCACGAGTATCGTAAAGCTGGTGCCACTTCAATATCCACAGCTCCTTTAGCCCCACAGGCCTCACAGAAAAATCCATAAAAACGGCATTCAGCGTCCCGTCGTGCCGGTCCGTACAGAAACGGGCCATATCGTTGTCCCCGCCGAGAGACATAAAATACTGACCGTCATAGACCGATGGCTCGTCCGTCGGTTCGGGCCAGCCGTCAATCCAGTGCGCCCCTAAAAGGGCCGGAACTTTCTCCCCGCCCTTGATATCGGTTCGCCTCCAGTATTTTGGCTGATTTTGCTTCGGACCGAACCACTTCGGCTTGTTGCAAATCCACCCGTTAACACCGTAGCTGCCGTACTGCCCCTTCTTCACCCACGTCGTGGTGCTCTCCCACACCCCCCACGCCGAAAGCGGCATACCGCGGTAGCCGTCCGACCACAGCTTTGTCGCCGAAGGGCACAGGCAAACATCGTAGTCACCGCCGTAGTAGGGCTCCCAAGCCGTCGCCCAGTGGTTCGTATGAACGCCGTGAGGCCCGAGGAAACCTTTATTGAGATAGCCGTCGTGGTCATAGGCGAACATCGCAATTGCATTGCCCATTTGTTTCAGGTTGTTATGGCACATAATCATTTTTGCCTGTTTCCTGACCCTGCCCATCGCCGGAAGCATTATCGACATCAAAAGGGCTATAATCGCTATCACAACCAACAGCTCAATTAGCGTAAAACCCTGTTGCCTGCTCCTAAAACCCCGGTTCACCTTCATTAACATTACCCTGCTCAGGTTTTTTCGCTCAAAATCAGCCTCTCGGCCAAACGCTTTTATACCTATGGTTCGTAGTCTTCGTAGTCGGCCATCCAGCCGGTGCCGACGTTCTCCCAGTTCGGAGGGTCCGCATGTATGTCATAAAGTCGGTGCCACTTCAATATCCACAACTCCTTAAGCCCCACAGACCTCACCGAAAAATCCAGAAACACCGCATTCAAAGTGCCGTAGTGCCGGTCCGTGCATAAACGCGCCATACTGGAAGAGACATTCAGAAAATCCTGTCCGTCATAATCCGAAGGTTCATCGGTGGGTTCGGGCCACGCGTCAATCCACTGCGCACCTAAAAGAACTGGCACCCTGCCCGCGCCCTTAATATCGTCTCGTCTCCAGTATTTTGGATAAGTCACTGCCGAAGTAGATGTCCTCGGCTTATTACAGACCCAGCTGTTTATCCCGTAGCTGCCGTACTGGCCTTTCTTCACCCACGTCGTGGTGTTCTCCCACACCCCCCAGGCTGAAAGAGGCTTGCCCCGGTGACCATCGGTCCAGAATTTCGTC
>Ga0272442_10004896_pt1 | contig 18105 bp, 12 predicted proteins | sample SSMForm2O_FD_200262 | JGI IMG/M metagenome (GOLD analysis project Ga0272442, IMG submission 200262) | Marine sediment archaeal communities from Little Sippewissett salt marsh, Falmouth, MA, United States - SSM-Form-2O | ecosystem: Environmental > Aquatic > Marine > Wetlands > Sediment ... | reverse complement strand
AAAGGTGAGAAAAAGCAGCTCCTAGATCTTGTTTTAAAAAATATTGAAATTACATTTTTTTCAAATATTGACAAGGTTGAAACATTAAAAAACAGATTAAATCTACAAGAAAATCCAAATGTAATTGAGTGTTTTGACATATCTCATTTGTCTGGAACGTCTACTGCTGGTTCAATGGTCCAGTTTAGAAATGGTAAACCAGATAAGAACAACTATAGAAGATTTAGAATCAGAAGTATTGAAGGTATTGACGATACCGCTGCAATAGCAGAAGTTGTTAGACGAAGATATTCTAGGTTAAAATCTGAAGATTCAGAACTTCCTGACCTAATAATTATTGATGGGGGTAGAGGCCAATTAAATTTTGCTTTACAAGAACTAACAAAACTTGAATTAAAAATTCCAATAATTTCAATTGCAAAACATTTTGAAGAAATATATCTTCCAGGTAGATTTCTTCCATTAAAAATTTCAAAGAAAGACAAAGCACTTCATTTTATTCAAGAGATAAGAGACGAGGCGCACCGATTTGCAATAAAATATAATAGGCTACTTCGTAAAAAGGAGTTGATCTCATGAACAAATTCAAACTTGTTACCAATATGAAACCTAAGGGTTCACAGCCTGAAGCAATAAAAAAACTAGTTGAGGGTCTAAAAAGTGGAGAGCAAATGCAGACACTCTTGGGAGTAACTGGATCTGGAAAGACTTTTTCCATGGCAAAAATTATTGAAAATATACAAAAGCCAACACTTGTTCTTGCGCATAATAAAACTCTTGCAGCCCAATTATTTTCTGAATTCAAAGAGTTTTTCCCAGATAATAGAGTCGAATATTTTGTTTCATATTATGATTATTATCAACCTGAATCCTATATTCCCTCAAAAGATCAATATATTGAAAAGGATGCAGATGTAAATCCAAAAATCGAGCAGATGAGACTTGCTGCTACTGCATCTGTTTTGTCTCGCGAAGATACAATTGTTGTCGCATCTGTGTCTTGCATTTATACTGTAGGCGATCCCACTGATTTTATGTCTCTTGGTTATGAACTGAGAAAGGAGTACGACGTTGATAGAAGTGAAATTCTCAAACGTCTTGTTGATATGCAATATGAAAGAAATGATATGTCACTTGCACCGGGTAGATTTCGTGTAAAAGGAGATACAATTGATTTAATTCCTGGTTATTATGATAATATTATTAGAATCGAGCTTTTCGGTGATGAAATCGAAAAGATCTCTGAAATTGATAAGATAACTGGTAATATTGTTGATGATCTCGATTATATCTTTATTTATCCTGCAAAGCATTTTGTCATAAGAGAAGATAAAAAAAAGAAAGCAATTGAGTCAATCAAACAAGAACTAAAGGAAACACTTCCAAAGCTTGACATGATTGAAGCACATAGACTAAAACAAAGAACTCTTTATGATATTGAGATGCTTGAGGAGACTGGTTTCTGTAAAGGAATTGAAAACTATTCAAGGCACTTTGATGGTAGAAAGTCAGGTGAAAAACCATTTTGTTTTCTTGATTATTTTCAGAAGGATTTTTTGATGTTTATCGATGAAAGTCATAGAACAATTCCACAAATCCATGGAATGAATCATGGTGATTATTCAAGAAAAAAAGCACTAATTGATTACGGTTTCAGACTTCCAAGTGCTTTTGATAATAGACCTCTAACTTATGATGAATTTTCACAGTATATGAAAAATGTGATATTTGTATCTGCAACTCCTGGTGATTACGAACTTGGAGCATCTTCGTCAATTGTGGAACAGATAATCAGACCTACAGGTCTTGTTGATCCGCCTGTTGAAATAAGAAAGATAAAGGGACAAATTGGTGATTTAATATTTGAAATAAATAAAACAGTAGAGCGTGGTGACAGGGCACTTGTAACAACTCTTACAAAAAGACTTGCCGAAGAGCTTTCTGAATACTTGGCTGAAAAAAATATAAAAACAAGATATCTTCATTCAGAAATTGATACCCTCGAGCGATCTGAAATAATAAGACAGCTTCGTTTAAGGAAATTTGATGTTTTAGTAGGAATCAACCTTCTTAGAGAAGGTCTTGATATTCCTGAGGTGGGCTTTATTGGAATTCTTGATGCTGACAAAGAAGGATTCTTGCGTGACCATAGAAGTCTTATTCAAATAATTGGGAGAGCTGCAAGAAATGTAAATTCAAAAGTTGTTCTTTATGCAGATAATATGACAGATTCAATTAAAAGAGCAATTGATGAAACCAGTAGAAGAAGAAAAATCCAAATTGAATATAATAAAGCAAATAACATCACTCCAACAACAATAATAAAACCCATAAAAGAAAAGGTAGTTGATGTAAAGGATGTAAAGCATATTCCAAAAAAGGATATTCCAGATATGATTGTAGACCTAGAACTTGAAATGAGAAAGGCAGCAGATGATCTTGATTTTGAAAAGGCAATCTTTCTAAGGGATAGAATCAATAGGCTCAAACTGATAATTAGATTTTAAGATTAATAAAATTTATAAATTGGTAATATATTATTACATTATATTTATGAGGGAACTAAAATGAGAAAATTTGTAATGGTAGGTTTAATTATCTTTATGCTAATAGTACCCAGTTGTATTTTGTCTGCAGAAAAAATTGAAACAATAAATTCACCAATCAACCCTGATGATGACGTCCCGATTTGGAACGAAGGTAACAGTTGGACTTTCCAAATAAGTGAATTTTCTGTTGATTACACCTATGAAACCTTAAGTATTATTATGGATGGACAAATTGATGATTTCAAATGGACTGTTTCTGACACAGATGGTTCAAATTATATTGTTGATGTTGAAGGTAAGGTATCTGCAACCTTTGAAGGGGCATTTCCATTTGGTGATAGTGTCATAAATGTAAACGGTGATATTAAACCAAATAGAAACAAAATTACTGGAACACTAATTCTTACAAAAACAAATTTAGAAATTGTTGATTTTGATGCTGAAATTAAGGGTATTGCAAATGTGCAAATTCTACCTATACCATTTAAAATTCCTTTACCAGTAAAAATATCTGCTGATGCAGATCTAAGTACAGCTTTTCCATTATTTAAATTTCCATTGCATTTACTAAAATTCTGGAATTTACCTGATATTGACATTACAATGTACACATCATTTGGTGGAATATTTGGTCTTATTCAGTTTCCAATAACATTTTACACATCTTATGCTTGGACTCCTCTTGCTTTTTCTGTTCTTGTCCAAGAAAGTGTAACTGTTCCAGCAGGAACATATGATGCATGGAAAATACAATCATTGATTGGTGATTATTTCGAGTATTATTATTCACCAGTTGTTGGAAATATTATAAAAGTCGATATAAACATGCCTCGTGGTGGAATAAAGGGAGAATTAATAGCTACAAACTATGCATAAGATTAAGTTTATAATAAAAGTAAATTTAGTATTACTTTTAGTTACGATTATTTGCTTTTCTAGCGCTGTAAACTCTACTAGCAATATATGTAAACAAACTTGTAAAGGTAAAATATGTTATGGTTATAAAGTCTATCCAAATCCAGATCTTATTATTTCTTTTGATTTGGATAACCCAGATACTCTTAATACAATAGGAACACCTATTACAACTGATAAGATAGCTGGTGGAACTTGGATTGAGGGTATATGGTGGTGTTGTGAATATTCTTCAATCGGCAATTCAAAAATATGGGTAATAGATCATATTACAGGGGATATGACACTTATTGGAGAATCTGGTGTTGGATTGAATGGATTGGCTTATGATGATACAACTAGCAAGATTTATGCATGTAGTTCGACTGAATTATATTCCATAGATATGGACTCTGGTGATGCAACATTGATCGGGGCTTTTAATATAAATGGCTGTGTCATGGTTGGAATTGCATGTGATGGTTATGGTAAAATGTATGGGGAAGATCTTCATACAGATAGTCTTTATTCAATAGATCCTATGACTGGAATTACCACACTAATTGGAGCATTTGGACTTGATCTCAATTATGGCCAGGATATCGCCTTTGATAAAGAAACTGGTATTTGTTATCTGTCAGCTTTTACCGTTCATAACGGTAATGAGGGGGCATTATATACTTGTAATCTTACTACTGGTTCCACAACAAAAATTGGTAACTTTGGATCAGTACCTACACAAATTACAGGGTTTGCTATCCCATACAATTTTAATAGCCCACCAACTGCTCCAGAAATCGAAGGTACTGTAAATGGAAAGATAGGAGTAGTGTACAATTATACATTCTTGAGTAGTGATCCTGATGGAGATGATATTTATTACCATTTAAGTTGGGGGGATAAAGAGATAATATATATTTATGGCCCATTTCCTTCAGGTACAAAATTAACATTATCATATAATTGGACTGAAATCGGAACTTACATTATAACATGCTCTACGAGAGATATTTATGACGAAGTAAGTGAAATTTCAAAATTAGAAGTTACAATGCCAAGAAACAAAATTATAAATATTTCATTTTTAAGAGATTATTTAAAAAGTCTTCCAATTTTTGAAATATTGCTTACTTTTATGAAAGTTATATAGTTAACTTTATTTTGAAAAGAAAAGAATACATAAATTTATCATTTTTATGACATTTGTTACAATTAAATATTTATGATAAATTATTTAAATACGTTTAACATATATAAAACATAATAAATCTTATTAATAGGGGAGGTAAAAGGCAATGAAAAAAATCCCAACAGTTTTGATACTATTTCTATTAATACTTAGTGGATTCGAAACCTTTGCCCTACCCCAAGAAGGATATATTGAAAAAAATCCTCTTAATATGCCAGAATTTTCATTAGACATTGTAATTGAAGGTGGATTTTTTGGATACACTGTTACAGTTTTAAACACTGGACCAGAACAAGTTAAAGGAAATTTATCAATTAATATTACAACGGATGCAATGTTTGTAATTTTTGGAGATACTCTTTCAAAAGATGTATATATAGATCTAAATCCAATAAATGGTATCGAAAATTTTAATCTAAAACCTCTCATAGGATTTGGATCAGCATCTATTTCTATTACTGGTCTTTTTAAAAATGGAGAAATGGAGTACCCTATAAATAACCTAACAAGTGGATATGCATTTGTAATATTTATTCTGTGTGACGAAACAACAATCAGTTTACCATAATAAAAATCTCAAATAGAGAAATTAAATTATTGTTTTAAAATAAGTAGCAATAACTCCAATATTTTTTCATTTTGACATTTTAACACGATGGCTTTAAATATAATCAGTGTCAAACAGTAGCACGCCCATAGAAAGGGGATAGGGATGCACAAAACCTGATACCTTCTCCTTTGGGAAAAATAAAGGAAGGGAAAAAAATGGAAAAAAAAGGTATGGACAAATTAATAGGAAAAAATTGCAAAATTGTAACAAAAGAACCAGGTGATGATAGTTCACATGTTGTTTTTGCCCAAGTTGCACTCATTGACCATAATGCTGGATTTATTATAATTGAATCTGAAAGAGGTACTGGATGCCTCAATATAAATACAATTGAAGCAATAAAACCCAATCCAAAAAAGCGTTAATCTTTTCCTCTTTTCTTTTTATTTATAAAGCTAATCTCACTCTTTTTTTATTAGTGTAACACTTATAAGCAATCAAATTATTGCTTATATGAAAAAGGGAGGAAAACAAGCTATGAAAAAAATTATTAGTATTTTTATTTGTACACTATTGATTACAATTATTTTTTCTATAGCTGTAAGTGCTGGTGATGAGCAAAATCCAGAAATTGTTGATGAAATAGGAGACACACCTTTAAGTCTGCTTGATATTGAATCAGCATGGTTTTATGAAACTCAAGAAGAACCGGACTATTTGTTTGTAACAATGAAAATTCTATATATAAAGGAGAGATACAATGCAGTTTTTTCAATTAGATGGTCACACAATGATAAAGATTATGCTGCAGGTGTAAATACATTTACATTTAGAGATACAGTATTTCGCTGTGGGCTACCAAAGCAAGCAACATACTGGCAGTGGAACCGTATGCCAACATGTGAAGGAATAATAGATAGTGATGAAGGTAAAATCACATGGAAGATACCAAAAAGCTCAATCGGTAATCCTCAACCAGGAGATATTTTGACAAATACAAAAGCAAATGCTGTTCCAGGATTTCCAATAAGCTTTTTGTACTTTTTATTACAATTTGATTACAGAGATTTTGCACCTGATAATTATGACGAATATGGACAAGACTATAAAATAAAATACTAAATATTCAACTTTCTTTTTTTTTTAAAATTATTTATATCAATAATTTATTGGACAGAATTATTTGGATATAATATATTTGATAACAAGTAGAATTTATATATAGCTCAATCTATTATAATAAATTAGGGAGGTTACAGAAATGAAAATAAAGGCGTTAATATTATTTGTAATAAGTCTTTTGTTAATCCTAAATTCATTATCCATTACAGCTATAGAGAATAGAGGTTTTGAAACAAAGAAATCAGCCACTATTTTTGAAGAAGACGTAATTGATATGATAAATAAAATTGATGAAGATTTAGTTTATAACTATCTAGAAAAGTTATTAAGTTTTGGACCCAGATATACTGGAACTGATAATTGCAAACAAGCTGGTAATTATATTTATAGTGTTTTTGAGAATTTAAGTCTTGATACTGAATTTCATGAATGGAAATATAAGAGATTTAAAAGTAGAAATGTAGTTGGAACCCTAAAGGGTTATGATCCATCAAGTGATGCAATTATTGTAATATCTGCACATTATGACACTGTTGCAGATTCTCTAGGTGCTAATGATGATGGTTCAGGTGTTGCAGCAGTTCTTGCTATTGCAGAAATATTAAGTAATTACTCCTTGCGTCATGATGTTTGTTTTATTGCATTTTCAGGTGAAGAGGTAGGAACCCTTGGGAGTTTTTGCTATGCTCGTGATGCATATAGAAGAGGTGACAATATCTATGCAGTAATTAACCCAGACATAATAGGCTGGGCTGATACAGTTTATGGTGGAGACATAATTAGATTTTCACATGTAGAAAGATCCTCCTGGATTGCAGAATTTTCAGGCAATATTAGTGAAAAATACAATAATGAGATTGATATGAGAATAGAAGATATTCCAAATTATAGAGGAGCAGATCATCAAGCATTTAATGATTATGGCTACGATGCTGTATGGATTGCTGAGCATGATCCAGCAATAAATTGTAATACACCTGATGATAATCTTTCAAACATAAATTCAACCTATCTTGCAAAATCAACAAAGCTACTTCTTGCAATACTCGCAGAAATGGCAAATAGACCAATTGATATCCAAGTTATAATCAAAACACCTCATGAAGGAAGAGGTTACTTTTTCAATCGTTCAATAATACCTCTAGATTTAGGAAGATCTTTTTTTAGAGGATTTAGGGGTATAACCTTGATTTTTGGAAGAGCAGTTGCCAGTTGTGAAGTTATCTCAAAAGAAGAGGTCAAGTTTGTAATATTTTGCATTGATGATAACTTTCTAACGTGGGATAGTACCCCTCCATATGAATGGAAAATTCAGGGAAAGCATATACCAGTTATTGGCAGACATAAATTGAAGGTATATGCATATACTTATTCAGGAAAAAGAGCATATGATGAAATGGATATAATTGTGTTTTCACTTTCATTTCAATATGGTTGGTGGTAATCACCTTTATTAAAATATTATGTTAGCAATATTTAAGTGCTGACATTTGATATATTCTATATATTAATTGGGAGGTAGTTAAGAAATGAAATCCTATAATCTAAGGAAAATTTTGGTAGTAGTAACAATTATATTTTTTATTGGAGCAAGTGTCTTACCAAGTATAACTGGAAAAGTACAGAAACCTTATAATTATGAAGAATTAGATGAAACTTTACCTAAGAGGTTAACACGAGTTAGAGAAGGTGGAACACCTCATAATCCTGATCAATCTCTTTATCCTTATTCTATTAAATTAAGAGATTCACCAACTTCTGGACTCATAGAATCACCACCAGAATATGATCCATCCAGAGGAGTATTATTCTGTTATATAACAGGACATTGGCATGAAGTTGTAACAGACCTTGTAGTTGAACTTACTCAAGATAGCTCATCTGATGATATTGCTTATGTTCTAGTTACAAGTCAATCCCAGATGAATTCAGCAATAAGTCAGTTTAACACAAATGGTGCAGACATGGATAAGGTCGAGTTCATAATTGAACCCGCTAATGCTATTTGGATGCGTGATTATGGTCCGCATTTCATATTTCAAAATAATACACTTTCAATTGTTGATAGTCATTATTATCCTCAACGTGATTTAGATAATTTCATACCAACTCTTATTGGGGATGACCATTTTATTATGCCTACATATGATATTGGATTATATTATTCAGGTGGGAATTTCTTACCAGGTCCAGATCATTCAGCTTTTATGAGTTCACTTATAACCATTGATAATCCAACCTCTCAAGGTTTTACTGAAGAATTTATTGCAGAGTTATATAACACTTATCAAGGAATTGATGAAGTGCATATATTTCCAAAATTACCTGCTTCTGTTGATGGAACAGGCCATATTGATATGTGGATGTATATTATTGATGAAGATACTGTAATTATTTCAGAATTCAAACCGGGCTCAGATCCAACAGCGATACAAATTACAGAAAATGCTGTATCTTATATGCAGAATTTAGGTTTTACAGTATTCCGAACTCCAGCATGGAATGCCCCCCATCCAGAAGAGGGATATAATACACATTGGACTTACACAAATAGCTTTATTGTAAACGACCGCATATTTATTCCAACTTTTGGGGAAACATACACAGATTATCAAGATGAAGATGCGCAGGCATTAGCCGCATTTGAAGCAGCAGCTCCTGATTTAGAAATCGTACAGATAAACTGTTATCCAATAATATGGGCATCGGGTGCTATTCATTGTATAGTAATGCAGGTGCCTCGATATATAGAACCTATACCATCTGTTCATGTTATTTGGCCTGATGGTGGGGAGTTTCTTGCAAGTGGAACAACAAAAACAATTGAGTGGTGTGCAACAGATACAGATAACGAATTAATTTCACAAATCGATCTTTATTATTCAATAGATGGTGGTAATAATTATGAATTCATTGATTCTACAATAGATACAGGCTTTTATGATTGGGTAGTGCCTGATGTAGAAACTGATCAGGCAAAAATTAAGGTTATTGCAATTTCTGAAGATTCAGATGAAGGTGAGGGGACTAGTTTAGATGTATTTAATATCTCCTCATCCGGACAATCTGTTTATGATTTTGTTACAGGGGCTAGTGGAGATAAGTATTGTTTTGGTAACAAAGCAAGTAGCTGGAGCACTGTAGATAATGAGCGGAAACCAGTCAATGAGGAGATCAGTTCAGAAGATTATCTGAAAATTGCATATTCTGATGCAACAGGAAATGATATTGACCCTAATCGTTATATCTCACCAGCTCCTGCTGGCTATTCAACACATATTTTTGAATTTGAAATTGAAGAGGAAAATGACAATATTGATGATATAGAGATTCTATGGGAAGGTTACTCTGATGCATGTACTCAAGTCGAACTCTATATCTGGGATTATATAGAAAACCAATGGAGCGACGGCAAAGGGATATTTGGACAAAACCGCTTTATGGATAACTGGGCTGGAAATAGAGATGGTTATCTGAAAGGTAACATTCGCTCTAATTTTAACCATTATGTAAATCCAAGTGGTCAAATGACATTACTAGTATATGCTGAAAGAGCATCATACAAATCATTTCATGATTATATTTCAGTTACAATAAGTAAGATAAATGATGCTCCAGAAACCCCAAGTATAGATGGTCCTACCAGTGGAAGTGTTGGCATTGAGTATAATTATACAATAAGTACTAAGGATTTTGATGGCGATGACATTTATTTCTTCATAGACTGGGATGATGGAAATACAGAGGAATGGATTGGGCCATATTCATCTGAAGAAAATGTAAAAATTAGTCATGTATGGGATAAGAAAAAAACATATACTATTGAAATTAAAGCAAAAGATATATTTGATTCAGAGAGTGACTGGGCAGAATTAAGGATTACAATTCCAAGATTTAAATCAATCAATAGACCATTGTTTTATTGGTTTATTGAAAGATTTCCATTAATAACAAAAATTCTAGGTAATTTAAGATAAAGACTTATATCTTACAAACTTATTACAATACTAATAAAATTATAAAAATAAATAAGGGAGAAAAAAATTATGAGAAAATATGTTATAACAGTTTTAATCTGTTTTTTTATGATAAGCAGTGTTATAGCTGGTGCAACAGTTGTTGTAAACAAGGACAAAAATATATTTAACCTAGACGACGGAACAGTAAGTATAACCATTCCCGTGGAATCATATAAGATTATTTCCACAGTTAATGGAGATGAAATCTCTATTGAAAATTTTGGTCGTAACCTAATTCCTGGTAAACCAAATCTACCCTCAAAGATATTTTCAATTGCAATTCCACCTGGCGCTGAGATTGTCGAGGTTAACTATGAGCCCCTAAATAGCTATGTTCTACCAGGCAAATTTGATATAATTCCAGTATCTCTTCCAAGAGTAGTCAATGTAGAAAATACTGATATTTATCAAAAGGAATTAGAAAAATATAATGAAAATCACAACGAAGTTTATGGAAGTAATAATCCATATCCATCATCTGTTGTTGAGTTAGTTCGTAGAGCAGGTTTTAGAAGTTATAATCTAGCAGATGTTAGAGTAAATCCATTTACATATTATCCCATATCTAAAGAATTGGTTTATCATTCAAAGATAAAAGTTGATGTAAGCTATGCTTTTCCAGAGGGATTTTCATATGGAGAAATAGTAGCTGATAATTCAGAAATTGTCAAGAAGAACGCAGAGAAGATAATATATAACTATGAACAAACAAAAAATTGGTATTCTGAAAACAAGGGAAATAGAGATACATATGACTATGTAGTAATAACAATCGATTCATTAACATCCTCAATTGAAGATCTAGTTGACTGGGAAGAAAGTAAAGGTAGAAGTGTAAATGTTGTAACGATATCTTGGATCAGCGCAAATTATGATGGATATGATCTTGCTGAGAAAATACGTAACTTCTTAAGAGAAAAATATCCTTCAGATGAATGGGGAATTGAGGACGTATGTATCATTGGCCATTATGATGATGTTCCAATGAGGCGTTGTGCCCAGGACTCGGGTTATGGCCAACCTGAGACAGATTATTATTATGCTGAGCTATCTTATCCTGATAGTGAATCATGGGATGCAGATGGAGATCATCAATACGGAGAAGATTCAGATCCAATTGATTTTACTGCTGAAGTAAACGTTGGAAGAATCCCTTGGAGTGAACCCTCAACTGTTTCTCATATTTGTAATAAATCCATTTCTTACGAACAGAACAATGATCCTGAATTCAAGAAGAGTATCCTTTTGCTAGGTGCATTCTTTTGGTCTGATACCGACAATGCAGTGCTAATGGAGAAAAAGGTTGATCAGGATTGGATGAGTGACTGGAATATGACACGTATGTATGAAGAAGGATATTCAACATATGAATGTGATTATAACCTTAACTATGACAATGTTTTAGATGTTTGGCCATCAGGTAAATTTGCTTTTGTGAACTGGGCAGGACATGGCTCACCTACATCATGTCACATAATGTACTCAAAGGGTAGTGCATTTGTAACAACAGACACATGCCCTTACTTAAATGATGAATATCCGGCAATAATTTTTGCTGATGCATGCAGCAACTCAGATACTGATTATCTGAATATCGGTCAAGCAATGCTTAAACAAGGAGGAGTTGGTTTCCTTGGTTCCACGAAGGTTGCATATGGAATGCATGCTTGGGACGATCCAATTGATGGCTCTAGTCAATCTCTCGACTATTTCTTTACAACCTGTGTAACCTCAGGAGAATACTCTCAAGGTCAAGCACATCAATGGTCCTTGTATGAGATGTATACAAATGGACTTTGGTATTATCAAAACTATGAAGCTTTTGAATGGGGAGCTCTCTGGGGAAATCCAGACCTTGCAATGCTTCCACCAACTCTCAGAATCGATCTTCCAGATGGAACACCTGAATTTATTGAACCAGGAGTTGCTACCAAAATTACTGTAGAAATTGAAGAAAACACAGATACGTATGTTCCCGGATCAGGTAAACTTCATTATAGATACGAAGGGGGTTCATACATTGAATCATCATTAGTACATATTAGTGAAAATGAATACGAAGCAACATTACCACCAGCATCCTGTGGTGACATCCCTGAGTATTATTTTAGTGCCGAAGGAGAAATTGCAGGAGTTGTAAAAAATCCATATGATGCTCCAGAAACTGTATATAGCTCACTTGTTGGAGAACTTATTCCAGTTATTACTGATAATTTTGAGAATGATACTGGCTGGACTGTAGAGAACCAATGTGTTGATGGACAATGGGAAAGAGGTATTCCAATAGGTGGTGGCGATCGTGGTGACCCTCCAACTGATTATGACGGTTCTGGAAATTGTTATTTAACAGATAATGAATATGGTAACTCAGATGTTGATGATGGATATACATGGCTTATATCACCAACGTTAGACCTTTCTTATGATAAAGATGTGTATATATCATATGCTCTTTGGTACACGAACAACTTTGGGGATGACCCAAATAATGATCTATTTAAGGTGTATGTATCTAATAATGATGGAACAAACTGGGTACTTGCAGAAACAGTAGGTCCTGCATCTGGTTCAGGCTGGAAAGAACATCAATTCTTGGTTAATGATATGATTACTCCAACAAATACTACCAAAGTTAGATTCGAGGCATCAGATCTTAATTCAGGATCTGTTGTAGAAGCTGGAATTGACGCATTTATTGTTTCCGTTCATGAATGTGAAGATATTAACATACCTCTTATCTGTTGTAATGGTGAGCTAACCTGGGTAAATGCAACACCAGGTGCAACGCTGACTGGCAGGTTTGAAATTGAGAATTGTGGTGGTCCCACAACTGAATTATCCTGGGAAGTAGAAGCCCCCACAGAATGGGGAACATGGGATTTCAATCCTTCTAGCGGATCAGGACTAACTCCTGAGGAGGGACCAATAACAATTGATGTTGAAGTAGTAATTCCAAATGACATGAACAAAGAATTTACTGAAACAATTAAGGTTCTAAATACTGATGATACAAGTAATTATTGTGAAATAGATGTATATCTTCAAACACCAAGGGCCAGAATGTTATTTAACACAATCTTCATGAGGCTGTTTGAACAATTCCAAAACACATTTCCAATACTGTTTAAACTATTGGGAAAATAATAAAATCCTTTTTTCTTTTTTTTCATTATATCTTTAACAAGATTTATAAATTAACAGCTGTTAATATTTATTAAATAGGTGGAGGTAAAAAACAATGATATATAATATAATCAAAAAAAATACAGTTTTAGTAATAACCATATTATTTTTAATTTCATCCCTAGGCGTAGGTAATGTTATTGGTTCAATCATCACCTCAGAAAAAGAAGAAATCAATATCCAAGATAATTTTTTGTTAGATAATACAATTAAAAACAGCAAAGGTCCAATTGAATCAGAAACAGAATATTGGGCACTTCTTTTTGCGGTTGGTGTTTATAAAGATTATCCTGATCAAGACCGTCCTTCTATGCTTGAAGCAGTAGAGGATCTCTATAACGTTCTTCTTGATTCGCCTCAATGGCAGGAGGACCATATACATATGGTAACAGGAAGTGATTGCTACCGCTCAAGGCTTATACAAGAGTTAGGTTGGTTGGGTAAAAATGCAGATAGCGATGATATGGTAATTGTATATCTAACAACTCATGGGTCCCCTCTTAAAGATTTTAGTGGAAATTATATAGACCTTCCTCCAAAAGATGAAGCAGATGGTGCTGATGAAATGCTTGTAATGTATGAGGGTTTTGCAACATGGCATGAATTTATTTGGGATGATTTGTTGAATTTTTATCTTGGAAAAATAGATTCAAAGGGCCTATGTCTTATTGTTGATAGCTGTTACAGCGGGGGATTTAATGATGTTTCAGTTGATAAATCAAATTCTAATCCAGCATACCATAAGATTTCAAGGAATCTAAACTTCTTTGATAGAATATCAAGGTTATTATCAAACAGAAAAACAATTATCGGAACTCTTTTTTCTAGATTATTTTCAAATGATAAGAATACTCAGGAAAATATTCCAATTCATCAACAAGATGGAAAACCTTTTTTAAAAACAGATATCAAAACGTATATTGAATCTGATCATTTTTCTGAAGGTTTTGTTGAAGATATTGGTTCAGAGGGAAGAATTGTACTAATGTCAAGTGAAGAAGATACAGTATCATGGGGATCTCACTTTTCTAATTTCTTAATTAGTGCATGTGATGATGGTAACTGGGCAGATTTTTTTGGAAATAATGACGGAGTTAATTCGGCAGAAGAGGCATTTAATTATGCTAAACCTCGTACGGAAGCCGCAACTGAAAATCGCCAGCATCCAACAATTCTTGATTTATATGATGGAGAATACTTGATGACATTTACAAATCGAAATCCCATTCAAATAAATCTACCAAATGGTATTCCTGAAGTAATAGCTCCTGGAGAATCCACAAAGATTTCAGTTGAAATTAAGGAAATTACTGATACTTATGTACCTGATTCTGGAACATTTTATTATCGTTATGACGGAGGCGCCTATCTAGATGTACCATTAGAACATATCAGCGGTGAGCTATTTGAAGCAACAATTCCTGCATTAAGCTGTGGAAATCTTCCAGAATATTACTTTAGTGCTGAGGGCGAAGAAACTGGAATAATATTTAGTCCAGTTGATGCGCCTAGTTCTGTTTATTGTTCATTAGTTGGAGAGTTAACAAGTGTTCTTATTGATGATTTTGAAACTGATCTTGGCTGGACAGTTGAAAATAATCCAGATCTTACTAGTGGTTCATGGGAACGTGGCGTTCCTGTTGGTGGTGGTATTAGGGGTGATCCTCCTTATGACTATGACGGTTCAGGTAAATGCTATCTTACTGAAAATGTTGACGGAAATTCAGATGTTGATGATGGAATTACATGGTTGATATCACCAACAATTGATCTTACCGGTGGAATCGATGCGAAAATTGATTACGCTTTGTGGTACACAAATAATTATGGAAATGACCCTGATAATGATATATTTAAGGTCTATATTTCAAATGATGCAGGAGAAAATTGGATTTTAGCAGAAACAATTGGACCTGAAACAACAATAGGATGGAATAAACACAGCTTTATGGTCAGTGATTTTGTAACACCTAGTAGTCTAGTAAAAGTCAGATTTGAAGCATCAGACCTAAATGAAGGATCAGTTGTTGAAGCAGGAATAGATGCCTTTAATGCATCTATATTTGATTGTAATTGAGGTAATTACAACTATTAAAAAAAATCATCCAAGATTACTTATTCAATTTCCTTTTTAATTACTATAAATATTTACACACATATCACTTGCACAAAAGTATAAAAAATATATATTAAATTTAAAAAAAAGTTAATCGTTCAAATTCAATATAGAAAGTTTAATATCATAGTTGTTTCTATAATATATATGGGGTCTAGTTGGAAGTAAGTATGAATTTTAGGATAACCTACTTTTTCATCCTTTCCTTCCTCCCTAAACTAGGCCCCTTTAAATTTACTTAAATATTTATTATTGAATTTTTTTTTAAAAAATATAAACATGAAAAAAATATGTTTTTTTAAAGAGAATAAAAAAAAAAGAGTTATTTATTAAAAATGTTAAATAGTGATACTTTTTTCTTTTTGGCCAAACAAGCTGCAAAATGCTGTTGCTGTAATTTCGTCACCAGGTTCTGCAACTATTTCAAAGTTATAGAACAGAAACATAAATCTTTGTTGCTGTTCATAGAGCTCTGATTCAACAGGTTCACCATTTACTTCTATATCAAGTTTGTAGATATAATGGGAACCAAAGGGCGATATTGAAAAGTGTACTATCAGTATTTTCAAATTATTTTCTTCATATTTAAGATTCATAAATCCTGGTGGATGAGCACTTGCTTGTGTACCTACAATTGTTAGGCACATAATTAAGACAAGAAATAATGCACCTGTCTTCACATATTTCATATATTTTACCTCCTTTAATCAACAATAATCTTCCATACTTCTCCAGATTTTAACATTGAACCCGGAGTTCTGGTGGTTAGAACATATATTTCGTTGTTTTCATCTTCTCCTAGAGCTAAGATAAATCGTTTTAAAGGTTTGTCTTTATCCAATTTAAATTCAAATCTTTTCCAGAGATCAGGTTCGATTTCCTCAAGATAATATAGTTTTCCTCGAGGAAGAACAAAACCTGTACTCCAATCTCCAAAAATATATCTACCAGATAGACTTGGAGACTCTGTTCCTCTATAGACATAACCTCCAATGATAGATCTTCCAACATTGTGACTATATTCATGGATAGGTTTCTTAAGTTCATCAAGTGATATGTTTAATAAATCTACAAGGTCTGGATCATAGATATGATTTCCTTCCATTATTCTCCATCCATAGTTACCGCCTTTAATTATAATATCAACTTCTTCATATTCGTCTTGACCAACATCAGCAAGAAATAGTTCATTAGTTAATTCATCAAATGAAAATTTCCAGGGATTTCTAAAACCATATGCAAATATTTCATCAAGTCCTTCTATTCCCACAAATGGATTATCAGGTGGTATTTCATAAGGCGATCCGCTATCGACATCTATGCGCAATACTGAACCTAGCATTGTGTTTATATCCTGTCCATTTCCTATTGTTCCATGTATGTCTCCTGCTCCTCCTCCATCACCTAAACCTATGTAGAGATAACCATCTGCGCCAAATTCAAGCTGTCCACCATTATGATTTCCCTCAGGTTGATCTATTCTCATGATAATTGTTTCAGAAGCGGAATCTGCCCTGTTTGGATTCTCTGAGGATACAAGATATTCAGAAATAATACTTTCATGATCAACTTCAGATCCTGATTTTGGAGCGCTATAATAAACATAGAATCTATCATTGTTTTCATAATCTGGATGAAATGTTAATCCAAGCAGCCCCCTCTCATCATATAAAGGACTTAGTTTTACAATCTTATCGGATATATCAAGAAAAGGCTCTGTTAGGAGGTTTCCATCTTCAATAACATAGATTTTACCATTTAGATCAGCAACAAATAGTCTATTAGAACCATCACCTGCATTTGTTAAAACAGATGGTGATTTGAAACCTTTTGAAATAAGTTCCAATCTAGCTGTCAATGCATCTACATCACCTGGTATTATTTTTACTGATATTCCAATTACTCTTGCCATTATTGATTTAATTACTTCTTCTCCACCAGATGGTTCAGCAGAAACTGTTATCATAGTTTTACCAAATCCAACAACAAAAGGAATTTCAACTATCTCACTATTATTTCTTGAAATACTTGGAATAACATTTTGTTCGGATTTGCCTATTAAAATAAGACCTCCAGTAAGCTCAATACTCCAATTTACATCCACTGCTTCAATATTTCCAATATTTTTAATTATTGCTGAAACTCCAGCACCACCATTTATAACCTCAATTTCTAATTGAGAAATTTGAGATTTAATAGGAGTTTTTATCTCAACATTTTTAGTTGAAGCTACTAAAGGAATACAACTAGCTAACAATAAAAATGTAATGAATAAAATGATATATTTTTTCATTCTAAATTTCCCCCTTTTTTAAAATTATGATATACGTTCCATTAATTATACCTTTTGTTTATAAAATATATATCATAAATGTAAATTTTAAAGTGCAATAAATTTAGATTAAATAAGTTTTATATTTTGTAATAAAATTTTTAAATAAACTAATTTTGCTTAAAATTAATAAAAATATTTATAAAATAGT
>Ga0272442_10004894_pt1 | contig 18110 bp, 13 predicted proteins | sample SSMForm2O_FD_200262 | JGI IMG/M metagenome (GOLD analysis project Ga0272442, IMG submission 200262) | Marine sediment archaeal communities from Little Sippewissett salt marsh, Falmouth, MA, United States - SSM-Form-2O | ecosystem: Environmental > Aquatic > Marine > Wetlands > Sediment ... | reverse complement strand
TGACGAAGTTGTTTGCCAGGGCCGAGAGAGAGCACGCCATTCTCTTCTTCGACGAGGCGGATGCCCTCTTCGAAGAACGGACAGAGCACGAGGACGAACGTAGCCCATATGCCAATCTAGAGATTGGCTATTTGCAGCGGCGAATCGAGGAGTTTAACGGCGTCGTCTTTCTTGCTTCAAACCTCAAAGCCAATCTTGATCCAGCATTCATTCGCCGTCTCCAGTACGTCATCGACTTCCGACTGCCGGACGAGGTGGAGGATGCGTCGTCGAACAACGAGGCCTGACCCCGCAATGCACGCCCGGCAACCGCCAACGCCCCGCCCACCCGGCCCGGCCCCGCCGTCACCGCCACAGATCTCCTCCCCAATACGAAATACCAAGTCGTAGATAGAAAATCGCAAATCCTTCCGGTTTTCCCCGTGATTCCCCCTCCGGCAAGCGTCTGATATATAGAGACCAAACGAGAGGAGTACGGAAATGACTACCGGCCAACTGGGACTTCTCATCGCCACCATACAGAGCACCCACCCTAGTCTGGGGCCCCCGGAGCGTTCTGCGCCCCTGCCGTGCCTCGCCGGGCTCGAAGTGCCCGCGAGCCGCGACCCGAAAATGCCAAACAAAGCCAATTTCCGGCGTTTTTGGCCTGGAAATGCAGGTGGCGCGAAAAAACAAACCCAATTCGGCATCGCCCTGGTAGCACCAGAAAAAGGAATCGTATGCGCGGCACTGTTGCCCCCGAGGTGTCCCGCGATGAGCCCGCTGCACGCCGGAACCTGGACGCCGAACCGAGGATTCTGGCCAGACTCGCAAGAATTTGGGACAAATCGTTTGACAGTTGGGGGCCGTCTGCTACAATGCAGCGTTTCTAATCTGCAAACGAAGAGAGTACGCATATGAAAAGCTTCATGGCCAAGAATAACGAGGTCGAGCAGAAGTGGCTCGTGGTGGACGCCGAGGGGGCGGTATTGGGCCGCATGGCCGCCCAGATCGCGCCGATTCTGATGGGCAAGACCAAGCCCGCGTACACGCCGCATGTGGATGTGGGTGATTACGTGGTGGTCGTCAATGCCGAGAAGGTGAAGGTCACGGGCAAGAAGGTCGACCAGAAGATCTACGACTGGTACACGCACCATCCGGGCGGTCGCAAGGTCGCCAGCTTCAGCGAGATGATCGACAAGAAGCCTGAACGCGTGATCGAGTTGGCCGTGCGGCGGATGCTGCCGAAGAACCGCCTGGGCCGCAAGATGCTCAAGAAGCTGAAGGTCTATCGCGGTCCGGACCATGAGCACCAAGCGCAGAGACCCGAGCGGATTGAACTGTCCTAAGCGGAATAGAAGACTATGGCAGAAAACCAAGCTGAAAACACTGAGATCAAAGTGAAAATCGACGCCGAGAAGCCCGCTGCGTCGCCCGCTCCGAAAGCCGGCGACAAGAGCCAGAAGAAGTACGGTTACTGGTGGGGGACCGGGCGAAGGAAGTGCGCCGTGGCCCGCGTCAGAATCCGACCCGGCAGCGGCAAGCTCATCGTCAACAAGAAGGAATTGGACGATTTCTTCTCGCGAGAGCAGGACAGAAAAGCCGTCGTGGCGCCGCTCAAGACGGTGCATGCCGAGAACGCCTTCGACATTTTCATCAATGTCAAGGGCGGGGGCACGACCGGTCAGGCCGGGGCCGCCCTGCTGGGTGTGGCTCGCGCCTTGAGAAACTACGACGAGAATTACATTCAGGCCCTGCGTGACGGCGGGCACCTGACGCGTGACCCGAGGATGGTCGAAAGGAAGAAGCCCGGCCAACGGGGTGCACGGCGGAGGTTCCAGTTCTCCAAGCGTTAGAAATCGCCACGGATTTTTCGTTCACCACAGCCGCCGAGAGACACTCTTAGCGGCTGTTTTTTGTTAGGGAGATTGACCATGATTCGAGTCGCCATCATCGGCGCCAGCGGGTACACCGGCGCTGAGTCCATCCGTATCCTGTTTCGGCACGCCGAGGCTGAACTGACGTATCTGACCGCCCTGCCGGAAGAGTGCGGGCCTGCGGAAGAGGTGTTTCCTCAATTTCGGGGTCGGTGCGGTCTGCCGATCGAGCCGCTGGATCTGGATAGGCTGGCGGAGAAGGCGGATGTGGCGTTGTGCTGTCTGCCGCACAAGGTGTCGATGGGGTTCGTGCCGAAGCTGCTGAAGGCGGGGGTGAAGGTGATCGACTTCAGCGCCGACTACCGGCTCAAGGACGTGGACGTCTACGAGGAATACTACCAGGTCAAGCACACGGACACCGCCAATCTGGCGAAGGCGGCGTATGGGCTGCCCGAGCTGTTCCGCGAGGAGATCAAGGGCGTGGATCTGGTGGCCAATCCGGGGTGCTTCCCCACCGGTGCGGTACTGGCAATCGCGCCCCTGCTGAAGGAAGGTCTGATCGAGACCGATTCGGTGATCGTCAGTTCGGTGACGGGCAGTTCGGGAGCGGGCAAGAATCCGTCGAACGCGTTCCACTTCCCGAATATGAACGAGAACCTGTTTCCCTATGGGATCGGTGTGCATCGGCACATGCCTGAGATGGAGCAGATCGCCGGGGCGGTGGCGGGCGCGGGAGTTCAGGTTCTTTTCCAGCCGCACGTGGGTCCGTTCGACCGGGGGATTCTGTCGAGCGTCTATTGTCGAGCCGGTAAGGATATCAAGGCCGAACAGCTTGGGCCGCTCTACAGCGAGTTCTACAAGGGCGAGCCGTTCGTCCAGGTGTGCAAGAGCGGTCCGGCCCTGAAGGACGTGGCGGGCACCAACTACTGTCACGTGTTTCCGGCGCTGGTCAAGGGGCGTATCGTGGTGTTCTCGGCGATCGACAACCTGGTCAAAGGAGCTTCGGGCCAGGCGATTCAGAACATGAACATTCTCTTCGGCGTCGACGAGATGATGGGCCTCAAGTAGGTCAGGAGAGAGGCGTTCATGCGCAAGGGGACACTCAGAGTCGCGACCTGTCAGTTTGCGGTCAGTTCGTCGATCGGGCGAAATGCGAGCAACATTCGCAAGTGCCTCCAGAAAGCTAAGAAGGCGAAGGCGGAGATCGTGCATTTCTCCGAGTGCGCTTTGAGCGGCTACGTGGGGACGGACTTTCCGAATTTCGAGGGGTATGACTGGGACCTGCTCAAAGAAGAGACGCTGAGCGTCATGGAGCTGGCGGGCGAGCTGGGGTTGTGGGTGGTGCTGGGCAGCACGCATCGTCTAACGGAGCCCAACAAGCCGCACAACAGTCTGTACCTGATCGATTCGAAGGGCAAGCTGAGGGACCGGTACGACAAGCGGTTCGGGATGCCCGGTGATCTGCGGCGGCTGACGCCGGGAAATCGGTTCGTCCACTTCACGGTCAACGGGATCAAGTGTTCGCTGCTGATTTGCTTCGACCTGCGGTTTCCCGAACTCTATCGCGAACTGTGCAGACGGGGTGTGCGGTGCGTGTTTCAGTCGTTTTACAACGCGCGGCAGAGCGGGCCGAGCGTGCACACGCATATCATGCGGCAGACGATGCAGTGCCGGGCGGCGAGCAGCTACTTCTGGGTGAGCATGGCCAATTCGAGCGGGTACTACTGCCCCTATCCGTCATGCGTTATCCAGCCGGATGGGATGATCGTCTCGCAGGCAAGGTCCAATCGCTCGGACATGCTTGTCAACACGGTGGACCTGGGTAAGAAGCTGTACGATCCGATGGCCAAGTCCCGGGCACTGGCCCTAGCCGGGCAACTGACGAACGGCCCCGGCGACCTCGACGACCCCCGCTCCAGGAATACAACAGAATTATAGTTGAACCGATTCGACCGGCAGCACGATTTGTCAAGACGACTCTTTCTGATGTGGCGAGCTCGATATGAAGAATGAAAGCATCACGGGGCCGCGGGGGTTTTGGGCGGCGGGGTTGGCTTGTGGGATCAAGCGGTCGGGTAAGGCGGATGTTGGCCTACTGAGCTGTCCGACGGGGGCGACGGCGGCGGCGGTGTTTACGACGAATAAGGTCGTGTCGGCGGCGGTGCAGGTGTGCCGGGCGCATGTGGGGAGCCGGAAGGTGTTTGGGGTGGTGGTCAATTCGGGCAATGCGAATACCTGCACGGGGAAGAAGGGGCTGGCCAACGCTGAGAAGATGTGCGCGGTGGCGGCGCGCGTGCTGGACGTGGAGCCCGAGCAGGTGCTGGTGGCCTCGACGGGTATCATTGGGGAACAGTTGCCCATCGAGAAAGTCACAGGGGGAATTGCGAAGACAGCGGAGCAGTTGTCCGACTCGGGCAAGGCGGGGCTGGCTTTTGCGCGGGCGATCATGACGACGGATGCGAAGCCCAAGCAAGCGGTGCGACAGGTGCGAATCTCCGGTGAGACCGTGACGATTGCGGGGGCGGTCAAGGGAGCGGGGATGATCGGTCCGAATATGGCGACGACGTTGCTGTTTATCACGACCGATGCGGCCGTCAGCAAGTCGTTACTGGGCGCGGCGCTGCGGGACGCGGTGGGTCAGTCGCTGAACAAGCTGACGGTGGACGGGCATCAGAGCACAAACGATACGGCGATTCTGCTGGCGTCGGGGCTGGCGGGGCATCGGCCTATCACGAAGCGCTGCCCGCGGTACCGCGCGTTCGCCAAGGCGCTGACCGAGGTATGCACGGACCTGGCGCGGCAGATGGCGCTGGATGCGGAGGGGGCGACGCGGATGTTCAAGGTGGTTGTACGAGGGGCCGCCAGCGCTAAGGATGCGGCGAAAGCGGCGCGGGCGGTGGCGGATTATCCGCTGGTCAAGTGTGCGGTGCATGGGGGCGATCCGAATTGGGGGCGGATCATATGCGCGGTGGGGTCGTGCGGGGTGAGGCTGAAGGCGGAGAGGCTCTCGTGTAAGCTGGATGACCTGTACGTTTTCCGCAACGGCGCGCCGGCCAAGTTCGACGCGGAGAAGGCATCGGCGATCGTCTCACAGATCGAGCACACGATCACGGTCGATCTGGGGGCGGGGAGGGCGAGCGATTTCTGCTACGGGTGCGATCTGACGGCCGGGTACGTGCGGATCAACGCTGATTACCATACGTAGGACGGTCGCGCGGCTCGGGAGGGGCTACGATGCGATTGGAGCATCGCCAGGTCCTCTGGACGCGCGGTTCTCACCTATCGAGGAGGGGCGAAGCCCGCGCAAGGGGCCGCGATTGCGGACTATGCTTGTCTCCCATTCGCAACGAGATTCCTCCGCTACGGCCTGCGAGCCGGCCTCCGGTCGGAATGACCGTCAGGGATGACGCGTGTGAGTTGTGAATTTGCATAAGGTCCTTCGGTCCGATCAGCGTATGCTGGGGCGGTCTGGTGGGCCGCGACGGCCCTTGTCAGTCGCAGTGGCCCTGGGCGGGCCGATTTATCGCCTTCCTTGGCGAAAAAGGGTTGAAAAGCGTCTCCTTTTCGGTACACTGCGAAGAATTTTCGGTGGAATGTGCGCGCCAAGTGAACCTGTTAAGTCGAAAGGAGCAGTAACTGTGAATTCTCTCAAGAAACTCTTTGGGCTGTCTTTGCCCGTTCTGGCCCTGAGCGGGGTGGCCATGGCCGCCGCCGAGGGGGGGGCGGGGGCGAACGCGCCAGGGGCGGCGCCGGCCGTGGTCGGCACACCGTTGCTGTGGTGGACCGCCCCGATCTTCGCTGTGGCGTCCCTGGGCTTCGCTTGGTACTTCTACAAGAAGATGATGGAGGCTCCGCAGGGCACGGAGAAGATGATCGAGATCGCCACGCACGTGCGCGAGGGTGCGTACGCCTATCTGTTCCGGCAATACAAGGTCGTCTCGGGCGTCTTCATCCTGTTGCTGCTCGTTTTTGCCGCTCTTTCTTACTTCGGGATTCAGAATCCATTCGTGCCTGTGGCCTTCCTGACCGGTGGTTTCTTTAGCGGTCTATGCGGTTTTCTGGGTATGAAGACGGCCACCAACGCGTCGGCTCGTACGGCCCAGGGCGCCAGCGAGGGTTTGAATCGCGGTCTCCAGGTTGCGTTCCGCTCGGGCGCCGTCATGGGTCTGGTCGTCGTGGGTTTCGGCCTGCTGGATATCACCCTCTGGTACCTCATGTTAGACAAGATCTTCTTCGCCCTCGGCGAGGATGGTTTGACCAAGGGCTATTCGCTCGGCAACTTCGTGCTGGTGCACGCCGGCATGGATCAGCACCACAAGCTGGTCGAGATCACTACCACCATGATCACGTTCGGTATGGGTGCTTCGACGCAGGCGCTGTTCGCGCGTGTCGGTGGCGGCATCTACACCAAGGCCGCTGACGTGGGGGCCGACCTGGTGGGTAAGGTCGAGGCCGGCATTCCGGAAGACGATCCGCGTAACCCGGCGACGATCGCCGACAACGTGGGCGACAACGTCGGCGACGTGGCGGGCATGGGCGCCGACCTTTACGAGAGCTACTGCGGGTCGATCCTGGCGACGGCGGCTCTAGGTGCGGCGTTGCCTGGCGTCACGATGGGGCAGCGGATGAACTTCGTGCTGGCTCCGATGATCGTGGCCGGTATCGGCATCGCCCTTTCGATTGCCGGTATGTTCATGGTCAAGTGCCGGGAAGGTGCCAGTCAGAAGGACCTGCTGAGAGCCCTGCTGAAGGGCACGCTGGGCAGTTCCGGTCTGATTCTGATCGTCCTGGCCATCATGGCTGCCGCCGGCATGATTACCTGGGGTATCTTTGGCTCGGTGATCGCCGGTCTGGTGGCCGGTGCGGTCATCGGTCAAATCACCGAGTACTACACCTCTGATGAGTACAAGCCCACCAAGGGTATTGCCGAGCAGGCCAACATGGGCCCGGCCACGACGATCATCGACGGTATGGCCGTCGGTATGTTCTCCACCGGCTGGTCGGTGATCACGATCGTGATCGGTATTCTCTGTGCGTTCGGCTTTGCCGGTGGCTTTAGCAACCTGGCGATGGGCCTCTACGGTATCGGCTTTGCGGCCGTGGGTATGCTGTCGACGCTGGGTATCACGCTGGCGACCGATGCTTACGGGCCGATCGCGGACAACGCCGGTGGCAACGCCGAGATGGCCGGTCTGGGTGAAGAGGTTCGCAAGCGCACCGACGCCCTGGACTCCCTGGGCAACACAACAGCCGCTACGGGCAAGGGCTTCGCCATCGGTTCGGCCGCCCTCACGGCCATGGCTCTGCTGGCCGCCTACATCGAAGAGGTTCGCATCTGGATTGGCAAATTGGCGGAAGACGGCATCTATCAAGTCGGTACGACCGTATTCTACAAAGGCTCCGAAGCATCCGCCGAAGTTCTGGCAGCATTCGGCGAGCTGCAAGTCGAAGGTGCTCGCCTGGTGGGTACGTCTGTCGCTTCCGTGATGGACTTTGTCCTCGCCTACAACATGAGCATCATGAATCCGAAGCTTATCGGTGGCCTGTTCATCGGTGCCATGATGGCGTTCGTTTTCTGTGCCATGACGATGAAGGCTGTGGGTCGTGCGGCCGGCGCGATGGTCAATGAAGTGCGTCGTCAGTTCAAGGAGATCCCGGGGATCATGGAAGGCACGGGCACGCCTGACTATGCTCGTTGCGTATCGATCTCTACAGGCGGGGCCCAGAGAGAAATGATCGTTCCGTCGCTGCTGGCGATCATCGTACCGGTACTCGTTGGTCTGTTCCTCGGGGTCGCCGGTGTGATGGGCCTGCTAGCCGGCGGGCTGGCTGCGGGCTTCTCGCTGGCTATCATGCTGAACAACGCCGGTGGCGCCTGGGACAACGCCAAGAAGTACATCGAGAAGGGCGCCCACGGCGGCAAGAAGCTGCCCGATGGCACCAAGAACCCGGTGCACGGCGCAGCCGTCGTCGGTGACACCGTCGGTGATCCGTTCAAGGACACGTCGGGGCCGAGCCTGAACATTCTGATCAAGCTGATGACCATGGTCAGCGTGGTCTTCTCGGGCGTGGTCGTGAAGTTTGGCCCGATCATTACGTCGAAGCTGGGCATGGGCGATTTCTAGGATGCCCGGTCTTGTTGACGGTATGCACCCGAGCGGGTAATCTACAGGGGTGGCCGAAATCGGCCACCCTTTTCTTTTTGTGACCGGGAGTAGAGGCTTGGCTGAAGAACGAAACACGGAGGCAAGACAGTTTGCGCAGGTGGCTGCGAAGCTGGCGGCCGAACGGCACTGCACGGACATCGCGGTACTGGATCTCCAGGGTACGTCACCGGCGACGGATTACTTCGTGATCGCGACGGGGACGAGCGGGCGGCAGATGCGCACCGTCGCCGATGAGATCTCCGAAGCGGGTCGCGACGGCGGTTTCAAACGTTTCGGGCGGGCGGGGTACGACCAGGGTCGGTGGATTCTGCTCGACTTCGTTGACGTTGTGGTGCACCTATTCGACAGCGAGTACCGCGACTACTACGACCTGGAGCTGCTCTGGGGCGACGCTGAACGGATTGACTACTGAGAATTGACTATTGATGATTGATTGTTGATTATTTGATGAAGACTGCGATTGACCTGCTGGAAGAGCGAATTAGTGTAGCGATGGGGAAGGTCTCGAGTGAGGCGGATTGCGCGGCGATTGTGCGGCCTACTGCGGATGCGAAGTTTGGCGACTATCAGGCCAACGGCATTATGGCGCTGGCCAAGCGGCTCAAGACGAATCCGCGGCAGTTGGCCGAGCAGGTGGTCGAGGGTCTCGACGTCGCCGACCTTTGCGAGGCACCGGAGATTGCGGGGCCAGGGTTCATCAATCTGCGGCTGAAGGCGGGCTACGTGGCCAAGCAATTGCTGCGGATCAACGCCGACGACAACCAGCGTTTGGGTATCGCGAAGGAACCTGAGGCACAAACCGTCGTGGTTGATTTCTCCAGCCCGAACGTCGCGAAGCAGATGCACGTGGGGCATCTGCGCAGCACGATCATCGGCGACGCGATCTGCCGCATCGCGGGGTTTCTGGGCCACAAGGTTGTTCGCCAGAATCATATCGGCGATTGGGGCACGCAGTTCGGCATGCTGGTGCAGCATCTGTTCGAGGAAACCTCGTTTGCCAAAGAAGATGCTGGCGGCAGAATCACGATCGAGGAGGCGATGGAATCCATCCACATTGACGACCTCGAGGACTTCTACAGGAGTGCCAAGGAACAGTTTGATCTCGATGAGACCTTCCGGTCCCAAGCGCGAAAGCGCGTGGTTGAGCTTCACAATCGGAGTAACGACTTCACTCTTCGTTCGTGGCGTCACATTGTGGATGAATCAAGGCAACACTACCAGCCAATCTACGATCGGCTGAGCGTGAACCTAGGGAAGGAGCACGAGCGAGGTGAAAGCGCATACAATGATCTGCTTCCAGCTGTCGTCGAAGATCTACGGCAAGAGGCGCTGGCGGTAGAGTCCGACGGAGCCGTCTGTGTTTTTCCGGAGGGGTTCAAGAACAAGGAGGGGGAACCGCTGCCGTTTATTATCCAGAAGAGCGACGGGGCGTATCTCTATGCGACGACGGACCTGGCGGCGCTGCGGTATCGAGTCAACGATTTGCGGGCGGACCGGATCGTGTATGTGACGGATGCGCGGCAGAAGCTGCACTTCGAGATGCTGTTTGCCGTGGCGAAGATGGCGCGTTGGGTCCGCGATGGGGTCGAGCTGTCGCACGTGATGTTCGGCAGTGTGCTGGGGGAGAACGGCAAGCCGCTGAAGACGCGGTCCGGGGAGAACGTGAAGCTGAAGGACCTGCTGGACGAGGCGGTCGAGCGGGCGCAGGCGGTGGTGGAAGAGAAGAACCCTGACTTGACGGCGGAGCGGAAGGCGGAGGTGGCGAGGGCGGTGGGGATTGGGGCGGTGAAGTACGCCGACTACTCGAACAACCGTACGAGCGACTACGTGTTCAGCTTCGACAAGATGCTGGCGATGGACGGCAACACGGCGCCTTATATGCAGTACGCTTACGCGCGGATCAAGTCTATCGAGCGGAAGGCGGAGAGCAAGGGTGTGAACATTGAGGAAGAGCGGCACGACATCGAGTCGCTGGATCTAGGGGAACCGGCCGAACTGGAATTGGGCAAGCACCTGGTTCGCTACGGGGAGGCGATCGAGTCGGCGGCGGCTGACTACCGGCCGAATTACCTGACTTCGTACTTGTACGAGCTGGCTCAGAAATTCAGCGCGTTCTACACGAACTGCCCGGTCCTCGATGCGCCGCCAGCGAAGCGGCCGACGCGGCTGTTGCTTTGTGATCTGACGGCTGAGACGATTCGCCACGGTTTGAGCGAACTGCTGGGCATCGCCGTGGTGGAACAGATGTGAGAAGGAATTGCCCATGAAATTCGTTCAGCAGGAATTTGGCGTCAGCACGCGCCGTCGCAGCGAGATGATCGACATCACGAGCCAGGTCCAGGCGATCGTTCGGGAATCGGGCGTGAGCAACGGCGAGGCGGTGGTCTTCTGTCCTCACACGACGGCGGCGATCACGATCAACGAGAACGCCGACCCCGACGTGCCTCACGATATTCTTTTGACACTCGATGATCTGCTGCCGCAATCGCGCGGCGGATACCGACATTGCGAAGGCAACTCCGACGCGCATTGCAAGAGTTCTCTTGTCGGGGCGAGCGAGCAGGTTCTCATTTGCGAGGGACGGCTGACGCTGGGGACGTGGCAAGCGGTGTTCTTCTGCGAGTTCGACGGGTCGCGGAACAGGAAAGTCATCGTCCAAGTGCGCGGTGCGTGAGGACGGGGCACCGATCGCCGGATGCGTTATGTGGGCGCATAAAAATGGCGAGGTGGTGGGACCGGCTGGGGGGGAGACCGGTGGACCACGCTGCCTCGCCGAGGTTTATAAGCTGCGATACACAGCCCAGTTCTGCAAAATCAAAGAGCAAGTGTAACGTGTCCGTCGAATCTGTCAAACGCCCTCTGCGAAAACCGAGCGCACTTAAGGGTGATATAACCACCCCATTTCACTCCATTGAACGGGTTGATTATACCTCGTTTACCACGGGCATGCAAGACAAAAAACAGTATTTTTGTTTTTTCCGTCTCCCGCGTCCAGCCGGCGGCGTTCGCTATAAATGCTGTATTGGCAATATTTTGTGTCATACGGTCGAAATGGGCGCCGCAGGAAATGGCGAGAGAGACTTCAAGATGGTCGATAAGTTGGTGGTTTCGGTGGCCGTCGGGCTGGGGCGCGGGGAGTGGTTTGGCGGTGGGGCCAAGCAGCATCGGCGGCGGCTGCGAGGTCACTGCGATACGAAAAATCGCGATGGTGACCGGGGCTTACAAACAAAACAATGTGTATCTGGTTTGTCTAGTTACTGGAGAATTACGGCGCTTTGCTCGCCGGCCGTTCGGTCGTTTCGGCAAGGCCACTGCCCCACCGTCTTTTGCGCGTAGGACCGATCCATCCAGACAACGCGTCGACCGCGCTGTGGTGGTAACCGTGACGAGCGCGTCGGCCCTGACAGGCGTCGGGGAAAATCAGCGGCAATTTTCCGCCTAATGACTTGTCGGGTCTGCCAAACTGCCATAGACTAGTGCGCCTAGTGGGTGCTTCCCCGCCGGGTTTGTTGACTGCTCACGACTTCTACAGATGACGAAAATCACAGAGAGAATCAAGGTATTGCATGAGACGGTCGCCTCGGCGTGCGCCCGTTCGGGTCGAGAGCCGAGTGATGTCAAGCTCGTCGTGGTCACGAAGTCGGCCGACATCGAAGGGATCAAGGCGGTCGTTCGACTGGGCCTGAACCATCTGGGCGAGAACCGGGTGCAACAGCTCAGGCGTGTCTCGTCGCAACTGGCAGAGTTCGTTCAACAGGAAGGTGGGGATTCGGAGTTTCCGGAGAAGATCCACTGGCACATGATCGGACATCTTCAGCGCAACAAGGTGCGCCAAGTCCTGCCGATCACTTCGCTGATTCACTCGGTGGACACACTTCGCCTGGCGGAGGAGATCAGCGCGGCCGGCGCCAAGCTGGACCTGAACTCCCGCGTACTGCTGCAAGTGAACACGTCGAACGAGCCGCAGAAGTACGGCGTGCCCGTGGGCGCCGCGACGCACCTGGCCGAGCAAATCGAGACGCTGCCCAACCTCGAACTGATCGGACTGATGACGATGGCCCCGCTGACGCGGAACAAGGATGTTATCCGGACCAGCTTCGTGCGGGCCCGCGAGTTGTTCTACGAAATACGCGGCGAGAAGATCGTAGGCAGCCAGTTCACCGAGTTGAGCATGGGCATGAGTTCGGACTACGAGATCGCCATCGAGGAAGGCGCCACGATCCTTCGCATCGGCTCGGCCATCTTCGCGGGCTGATCCAGCCTCCAGCCCGCCGGCCAGACCGTCCCATAGCACTCGCATCTCGCGCGAGAAAAACCGGAAAATCCCCCAAAGTCGCCCCCGTATCGCGACGACAGAACTATGGCATGCACTTGCCTGCACGGACGGATATTGCACGTTTTCGGTGCAAGACAACAGGGCGACCACTATGGGGAAAGCACAGCTAGGAACCATCACCGGGACTCTCGACGAGTTCGCCGACGTCGTTTTTATGTCCGATAAGCCCGCTTTGCCGTCTGAGATCCGGCGTCTGTTTCGCCAGAAGAAGCTCTCCCACCGTCTTTTGCCCCTGGAGGACTACCACGTCGTTCACAAGCGTCCTGACCTGGTTGGGACGGTTATTATCGACGCCGAGGGGGCCGACAGCGAGCTGGACGGGACTTTGGGACGGACGCTGGAACTTCTGGAGCGTGACAATCTGGGCGTGATTCTTCTGACACAACGGGTCAAGCGTCCCGTCCGAAGCTTCTCGCTGGTCTCGTCCGATAGCAGCTTCTCGATGACACACAAGGTGGAGGCGATCTCACTGGATGCGTTGTGGGCGCGCATCAGTGTCAATCTTTCCGATCGGATGAAAGAGAACTCCGGCATCACGGTCAAGCCCGCGGCTTCACGAAGCGCCATCGAGAAACAGCATGGGTCGGAGTTAGCGAGCGAGCTTCAGGCCAACAGCCCGCTCATGGACAATCTGACGGAGCAACTGCGTCTGGCCGGGATGGTGCAACGGGACTTCCTGCCTTCGCAACTTCCGAACTGCGATGAAGCCGAGTTTGTGGCAACCTTCGTTCCGGCCGAATGGGTCTCGGGGGATATCTACGACGTCGCGCGGATCGACGAGCAACACATCGGATTCTACATCGCCGACGCCGTCGGGCACTCCATGCCGGCGGCTCTGCTGACTATCTTCATCAAACAAGCGCTGGCCATGCGTGAGACACTCGACAACAGCTACCGTATCTTCTCGCCGCTGGAGGTCGTCACGAATCTCAACAACAAGATGGTTGGGCAGAAGCTCTCCGGGTACCAGTTCGCCACGTGCTGCTATTGTTTGCTCAATATCAAGACACGGCAGTTGACGTTCGCCCGAGCCGGTCATCCGTACCCCATCCTGTTTCGAGAGGGCCAGTCGCCACAACACCTGGAGACGCGTGGCGCTCTGCTGGGCGTATTCGACAATGCCGAGTTTGTCCAGCGCACGGTTCAGCTCGAATCGGGAGATCGGTTGCTCCTCTATTCCGATGGGGTGGAGCTGCTGATCGGACAACTGCTCGACGGCGAGGGTTTTCGCTTCACTGAGGAACTCCTGGCTCTGAAGGATGCACCGATTACCGAGATCGTCGACACGCTGACGGAAATCGGGGACAACCGCGAGATCAGTCATTCGGAAGTGGACGACTTCACACTCGTGGGGCTGCAAGTGCCCTGAGACGGCCGGGCCCTGGCGAGCTGACGACCTACTGCATCTCTGCCGCGATATCGTCGAAACACGCGCCGGCACGTTGCGTCAAGATAGCCAACATCGCGTGACAGGCCTGTCGGATCTCCCATTGCGCCTTGGCGGCCAATCTTAGCTTGAAGATGTGACGCCACTGGCGAAAATTGGCCGAGACGACGATCTCGCTGACACAGGCGTTGGGCAATACGAAGCGTGCATCCTCTTTGCGCAGCCCGCGGCTGCGCCACTTGCGATACATCTCCTGTATGACCTTCATGTCTTCGTGGTACTCCTCGCACATTTCGGGCGGCATGCTCTCGGGGACGACGTAGGCGAAGGCATCCTCGTTGACGTACCGTTGGGACTGCTGGGAGACGGACATGAGCCGGTGTCGGACGAGCTGGTGTGTCATGGCGCGGGAGCAGTTGCGGATGCGGAAGGTGGCGTAGGCATGCTCCAAAGGCGATTCGTGCCCCATCTTGATGAGGCGTCGGATGAATGCGTCGTGCGAATCCTCTTCCATCCGGTCGAAGCTGAGGTAGCAGGTGCGTCCGGCCTGCTCGATGACTTGCTCGGGCTCCGGGGTGATGGAGATGAGGTCCACTTCCAATTGACTGCCACAAATCTGCTGACTCATTCATACTCCCTGCCAGGTCGGCGTCTGAAGCCCCTGAGAACAACCCGCTGATCGATCGACTGGCGTGGCCAGCGTTTTAGGTTTTGCACGTATCCGTCTTGCCCAAGACCGCCAGCGCCGTCTGAACGTTTCCGAAAGGAGCGCTTACCGCGAAACCGGCGACGCGATCTCTGACCTTCGCCACCAGCTCCCGGGCGATCTCGATGCCCAGGGCACGTCCCTGCTCCTTTGTCGTGGCCCGGCTCATCCTCTCCAGCAAGGAGGGGGGCACGACAACGCCCGGGACTTCGTTGGCCATGAACTCGGCATTCTTGAAACTCATGAAGGGCCATATCCCCGCGACGATGGGTATCCTGAACCCGTCGATTGCATCGAGGAACCGGAAAAGACTGTCGGCATCGAAGACAGGCTGGGTAATGGCGAACTCGGCCCCGCCGGCGACTTTCTGTTTGAACCGCTCGATCTCCCTCTCAGGTTCGGTCGCCACGGGATTGGCGCCTACACCTATCACCAGGGACGTGGGTGGATCGATGCGATTGCCGCCGATGTCCAATCCACGATTGAGATCGCGGACCACGCCCGTCAGCGCGACTGAATCCATGTCGAAGACGCCGGTGGCATCGGGATAGTCGCCCAGTTTGGGCGGGTCGCCCGTGACGATGAGCAAGCCGTGCAGTCCGATGGCGGCCGCGCCGAGGATATCCGACTGCATGCCGATCAGGTTCCGGTCTCGACAGCAAAAGTGCAGCATGGTCTCGATGCCGGCCTCCTGCTGAATGCGCACGGCGGTGACCATCGGTGAGAGCCGGGAACTGGCGCGCGGGCCGTCGGGAATGTTGATGGCGTCGATTCCCGCTTCGGCACAGCAGCGGGCCTTCTCCAGGATGGTTGTCATGTCCACGCCGCGCGGCGGGGTCACTTCGATGAGCGTCACCGGCTCGCCGGCGGCCAGCTTGGCGCCGAGGGCCGATTTGCCCGCCAATGGCACCGACTCGACGGCAGAGACCTGCGGGGCTCTATCAGCGGCGCTCGCCCGTGCGACGACTGTTCGCGTTGCCGCCTTGTCAACGGAGCGTACGGCACGCGCAATCTCGCGGATATGGTCGGGCGTCGTGCCGCAGCAACCGCCGATGATTCTTGCGCCTTTCTCGTAGAAGCGTTTGGCATACTCGGCCATGTACTCGGGCGTACACATATAGAGTTGCCTTCCCTCGACCGAGCGTGGCATCCCGGCGTTGGGCTGGACGGCGAGCGGCTTATCGGTGACGCCGCGCACCCGTTCGAGGCTGGCGAGCATGCCCGAGGGTCCGACCGAGCAATTCAGCCCAATGGCCGTGACGGCCTCGTGCGCGGCTATCCTGCCCAGGGCCTGATCGGCCTGTTCGCCGTAGACGGTCTCGCCGTTGTCGTTGACGGTCATCTGGGCAATGATGGGAATATCAGCCAGGTCGGCCACGGCGGCAAGGGCGACCAGCAACTCATCGGTGTTCGAGAAGGTCTCCAGTATCAGCAGATCGACGCCGGCCCCGGTCAGGGCCTGGGCCTGCTGGTGAAATACCTGCTCGGCCTTCCCATAGGTCATGGGGCCATGCTCGGTCAGCTCGCAGCCCAAGGGCCCGATGGCACCGGCGACCATGACGTCAGGGCCGGCGGCCGCCCGGGCGACCTCGACTCCCGCTTCGTTGACTCGGACCACATCGGGGGCCAGACCATATTGAGCGAGTTTCACTTCGTTGGCGCCGAACGTGTTGGTCTCGATGAAATCGGCCCCGGCCTCGATGTACCCGGCATGGACCTTCTCCACCAGCGCCGCATCGGTGAGGTTGAGTTCGTCGAAGCATCGATTGACGAAGATGCCCCTTTGATAGAGCATCGTCCCCATGGCCCCATCACCTATGAGGGCCCTCTGGGCTAGTCGTTCTTTGAATTCTTCCCGATTCAAGCGATCGATGCCCCCTTACGCGGTTTCATGAGGCCGCAGCCCCCTGTCGTCTCGCCACGTCCCGAGCCAAGGAGGCGCGGGAAGGACCACAAACCTGCAACAATAGGGCAAAATAGCGATAGGATACTGCCAATGCAAGCCTTTTCGGCGATTTCCAGCCTATAGCGGCACGGACGGGGCGTCAACTCAGAGAAGGCGCCCAGGCTCGACCAGAGCCCTGTCAAGCGGCCTGTTATAGGACCAATCCTGCTCGCATCCTGCAACCCTCCGGCCCGACGGCAATTTCGGAGCGATTCGCCAAGAGGAAAGATACGGAATGGAGGGGGACACACCAACGCCCGACCCATTTTGACGGCACATTGGTATTGACATAAGTCTGCGTAAAATAGTATAATTAGGTACTTGTATATGGGAGTTCAGACACGATACGGAGTCCATCTTTTCCTTTACTCTGTTTGGAAGAGAACGATTTTGGCATTGATTGACGTCCTTTCGCTATATCGACCGCTGCGGGCGTAAGCATGCAGGGGTGGCGGTAATGCGCTGAGGAACGGGGAGTGGCCTACTAGCCAGGAAGACAACGATATGCGGTATTTCTCGAACCTCCCGTCCGCAGCCCGGGGCCAAACGATCGGGCCGTGAGATTCGAGTTCGAGCGGTTCTGTTTGGGGCCGGTGAGCTTGAGGGTTTGAAAGGAGCGGTGTGATGAAGAAGGTTTGGATTGCGACATTTCTGGTCTTTGCCGTGCTGTTGTCCGGATGCGAGGTGACGGACAGCGCACAGAGCACCGACGGGAGCCGGCCGACCGTGGTCCGGTCGGGCAGCAGCTATTTCTGGGACAAAGACCTTCGTCCCACCATAGCCGTTCCGTCGACAAGAGCCACGAGACCCAAGCCCGCCGTCGCTGCGCAGCAACCGCTCGCCGAGCCCCTACCGGGAAGGGTGGCTCCTGCGGCTCAGCCGGCACTGGTGTCGGCCTCGATGGACAACCTGACCCCGGTGACGCCGGCCTTTGCGCGTTCCATGCCGACCTACGAAAGGCAGGTTCAGATGGGCAGCGGGCTGGTCTCCCTCCATGAACAGGGCAGTCATATCCTCTCGATGACGTATCCGCGCCCGGATTACGGCATCCTGCAGATCGACAAGACGATGCCCCAAGAGGTGCGCTTCAACAAACCGTTCGCCTATGTCATCAAAGTGACGAACCTGACCGACGTGATGTTGACCGATGTGGTCATCACCGAGACACTCTCCAAGGACTTCGAGTTCAAGGGCTCGGAACCGGCCGCCCTGAACACGGACGGCGAACTCATCTGGAAGATCGAATCTCTGGGACCCAAGGTTAGCAAGAGCATCCGGATCTCGGGTGTCGCCGGCAGCGCCAAGGAGTTGACGCACTGCACGGCGGTGACGCATACCATGCGTGACTGCGCGGTGGTACAGATTGTTGAACCGATGCTTGAACTGGCGATGACGGCCCCGAGCGAAGCGCTTCTCTGCGAGCCCATCCCTGTCGAGTTCGTCATCACGAATACCGGCACGGGGGCCGCTCAAAACGTGCAGATCGTCGACGCGCTTCCGGCTGGTATGCAGACCGCGGACGGCAAGGGCAAGATCGTGCTGGACGCCGGCACGCTGGCGGCCGGTGAATCACGACGTTTCTCGGTCAAGCTGCGAGCAACGCGGACGGGGGCATACGTGAACAAGGTCACGGCCACCTCGGCCACGGGCCTCACGGCTGAATCGGAAGCGACGCTGACCAACATTCGTCAGCCGATCCTGACGATCACGAAG
>Ga0272442_10004893_pt1 | contig 18118 bp, 13 predicted proteins | sample SSMForm2O_FD_200262 | JGI IMG/M metagenome (GOLD analysis project Ga0272442, IMG submission 200262) | Marine sediment archaeal communities from Little Sippewissett salt marsh, Falmouth, MA, United States - SSM-Form-2O | ecosystem: Environmental > Aquatic > Marine > Wetlands > Sediment ... | reverse complement strand
TATATCTTCTTTTGAATATCTCCTAAAGTTGCGTGTTCCGCATTTCGAATACTTCGGCTTCACAATTCCCATTCTTTCCCAATACCGTAACCTCTCGGAAGATATGGATATCCTTCTTACGGTTTCGGTTGTTCCGAATCTTCTGTCCTTTTTCTTGTGCATATCTATCTAAAACTCGTCGAGAATGAATGATTTCTAACGAAAGGCCCTTCGGGCCGTGAAAGAAATCCCTGTAAAATAACAGCAACTCTTTTCTTACTTTTTTAAAATTGTATAGAATTTCGGTGAGTTTGGCAACAGGGCTTAAATGGATAGATAATGGGTATACAAAATACCCACTCACGAGGCGGGAAAAAAGGCAAAATTAAGCTTTGGCCTTAGCCTTCTTTTGCAGATAGGTGGCTAAATTAATCTTTTTGTGGCCTAAGCCTAATTTCTTCCTGATGTTTTTGCGGTGCTTTTCTACTGTCTGGTAGGAAACACTTAGAAAATCGGCAATCTCCTTGCTGGCAAGGCCTCCTTCTATCATATTGCAGATTTCGATTTCTTTAGAAGTTAACTTCAAGATACTATCTGTTAACTCACGGCCTAACGAAGAGGTCAATTTTCCTAACCTATTATCAAGCAAATCCATGTATTTGCGCGTAACTCCTTTTGCCCTAAGCTTTTTTAGTATAGGTATCGTCAATTCGTTTACATTAGTTACCACATCACCCTTTATCTTATTCTTTTCGATCTCAACTTGTTCTATGATTTCTCTAAGAGCGATATTTTTCCTTTCCAAGGCTAATTTCTCTTCTTCCAAATCTGCTTTTGCTTCCACAAGCTCCTTTTCTGTCTTCTTTAGTTCAGTAATATCATGGGCCACGCTCACCACAGCAGCAACATCCCCTTTGCTATCCAAAATAGGCGCTATAGTAACCAAAAAAGTACAAACCTCGCCTCTAACTTTTAAGATGCGTTCTATTACAATACTTTTTTTCTTGCGAAAAACTAATCGAATAGAATCAAGACTTTCTTTTTCTTCTTTCTTTGTAAAAAATATCCTCATTTTTTTACCTATAATATCGGAAGTTTGCTTTCCAAAGTTTCTTGCGCCGGCTTGGTTTACATAGATATACCGTCCTTCTCGGTCCTGCACAAAAATAGGGTCAGTGCTTGATTCGGCTAATGTCCGATATCGTTCTTCGCTCTGCCATAATCTCGCCTGCACCTTCTTGCGCTCGGAAATATCTATACCTTGTGCAATTGTAGCTATTAAGGTTTTACCGTCCTTGCCATAAATATTTGCAGAATTCCATAATGCTACACGAATACTTCTATCTTTACAAAGAATCGGAATTTCTACTGTTTTCCAGTATTCACCTTTCAGTGTGTGTTCAATTTCAACCAATGATTTGTCTTTGCTTGCCTTGGGAAAAAGAACAGTCAACTTTTGACCGATAATTTCCTTGGCTGCATACCCCGTAAGGCGCTCAAAGGCATGGTTAAAGCGGGTAATCTTGAAGGACGGATTCCAGACAATTATTGGTGCGTTAGCATAATCAAACAGGTTCTCCAGATAGCTGGTTGTCTCCTGCAAAGCCTCCTGTGCCTTCTTGCGCTCGGTGATATCAGTTGCATATGAATTGACATATCCGCCCTCAATTACAGGAACCAAATCGAATAAAAATACTCTCCCGCTAAGTTCTATTTCTGTTTGTTGTTTCTTCCCGAAATCATAGGCGCTCCTGATCATTCCAATCCATTTTTTAGGTATCTTATCTCCTATTTTTGTTTGATCTTCCAAGACCTGTCTTCTGCTGGCAGGGTTGGCATATAACAATACACCGTTTTTTGAAACCCTATATACTGGATTTAAATTTTCCTCTGGGAATTTGGCAAGGTTCTTTATCTCTTCCTGTGCCTTCTTGCGCTCGGTGATATCGCGGGCATATAAATTCACATATCCGGCTTCTACTACCGGCGCGATTACAACCGAAAATATCTTGTCGTTAACTTCTTCTTCTTCTTCTTCTTCTTCTTGCAATCCTGGCTTTGCAGATTCCAACGTCTCCTTAATCAAGCGCCGCCATTTCTCAGGCGCTTTTTCCCCTATCTTAACATTCCAATGTGCGAGCAATTCTAACCCTGCTTTATTGCTGTATAAAATTTCGCCATCTTTGGCTATACGCAGAATAGGGTTGGGATTTTCTGATGGAAATTTTGAAAGGGCTAATACTTCTTCCAGCGCCTTCCTGCGTTCAAGCGCTGACCCAATAGACACAGCGATTCCTTCAAATAAACGTATAAGTTCCAAACTAAAACAATTCTTGCGCCGGTCATTCAACTGCAGAAGCCCGATAATCTCAATGCCAGCGCGTATAGGAATAAGCGCAACGGACTCGTAACCTTCTCCATTGCATCTGTTTCTGGTGCGCCCCTGACGTTCCTTTTCCGTGGTATTAGCAAGTAATTCCGTAGTGCAATTGCTCCAGAAACTACCGCCTTGGGTAAAAAAAGGTAATTTAGGGTCGGTTCTCCCGCGAATAATATTTCCGCACATGCAATCTAAAACCGGGTTTCCCGTATAATCACGCACAAGATCACCTGCTTTATTACGCTCGCACAGGTAATTCTCTGCCTGCACAAATTCATCAGTAAATCCATATTGCACAAAGTAGGGGTAGTCGTCCCCTTCTCGCAGGCGAAGAGCCGCTACCTCTAGTTCTGAATATTCCTGGATTGATTTTAATATCTTGCGTATGATACTAACCCATTCTCCAGACTCACTTAAATATTGCAGTATTCTAGTCACCAATTCCCGGCTATTCTCCGCCTTCTTGCGCTCGGTGATGTCGCGGGCTGACGAGCAAATGTACTCATTATCTCCAAACTTTAAATAGCTAGAGATAATTTCCAATGATGCTATGCGGCCATCCTTCTTGCGATGAGTGGACTCGAATCTGAGAGATTTCTTCTGCTTGAGCTCCTCCCAATGCGCCAGCCATACCTCTCTCTGAAATGCTGGATCGATATCATAAACGGCCATTCTAAGAAGTTCTTCGCGCGAGTATCCTAATTCACGGCACGTCGCATCGTTCACGTAACTGAGAGAGCCATCCGGTCTGAGCCAGACAACGGCATCGGCGGCAATGTCCACCGATAACTGCGTCAGCCGCAATGATTCCTCCGCCTTCTTGCGCTCGGTGATGTCGCGGAATATGCCTAACACCCCTATTGTTTTGCCTTTTTCGTCCTTGTATGGAGTCTTGACTGTATGCACCCATCTATCCTGGCCGTCTTCAATGTATTTTTCTTCAATATCTTCTGTTTCTCCTGTCTCTATTATTCTTTTATCATCGCTGCGGTATTTTTCCGCTAGCTCTTTGTAGTAGAAATCATAGTCTGTCTTTCCCACTATTTTCTCGGGTTCTATCTTTAGGTCATCGGCGTAGTTTTTGTTGCAGAATATATAGACTGAGTCTTTGTTCTTAATAAATACCTTATTAGGAATATGCTCAACAAGGGTTCTAAATTTAATTTCGCTTATTTGTAATTTATCCTGCGCCTTCCTGCGCTCGGAAGACTCTAAAGACGCCCATTTACCTTCTTTCCTTATGAGCGCAAATTGATGGTTACTGACTACATCTATGACTTCAGATACCTGGCATTTATCCAGAAAGTAGGAACACAGGGCAAGCATGCGATGTTTCCCGATAACGCTGTCCACCATAGCTTCATAGCCGGTGAAGTTCTCCCAGTCTTTTTTTTCCAGCCAAAAGGTATTGCCCGTAAGCCGCAGGCCGTCAAAACCCCGCTCTATCGCCTGTTTTTCCTTTTCCACCCAGCCCGCTAGCACTTTATCAGCGTCAAACCTGCCTGTTTTAGTATACCATTGGCTATAATCAAGTATCTCTATCTGCCCTTTTTGAATATAAGCGTCCAGATCCTTTACTTTCACTTTTAGCGCTGCCTTGGCATCCTCAACCCCCAAAGGTTCGGAAGTAATCCACATGCAAAATTCATTATCCTCTAAACCCTGCTTAAAATACGGCACCAGGATTTCAATCAAATCTTGCCTGCTCTGGTAAAACTGGCAAAAATGCGTGCCCCAGGGCACTTCGCCTATAATATCAAGGCTAATTTTTCTAAGTTTTTCTCTCATCTTACTCATCTCACATAAAACAAAAAAAGCAGCCCCCTTTAGAGTAATCTGCCTGTTAAATCTGCTTTTCTAACCGCATCTTATCACCCCACAGTGATTAATGTGGACTGAATTGCTACTTTGTTACATTACCTTTTTCGTTTATATCGTTTTTTAACAAAATACTTAATGTTATATAGCAAATTACCCAAATTAACATTTTTAATAATATGCCATTTATTATTTTTAGCGTAAAAGGCGAATCTGTGATTCGCCGACAAAATGAGAATATCACTTACATCAACTTTATTGACTGGATAAGTACATAGGGCTGACATCTTGAGTTTAGAAATTAGTTTATCTACTTTTTTTTCGTAACGAATAAAACTTGCCCAATCTTTCTGCCGAAGCCAAGAAACATCTCCGCTTACGCGCAGCCCGCTGAAACTTTGTTTTAAAGCTTGTTTTTCTTTTCTAGCCCAGCCATCCAAAACCCGTTTCGGATTGAATTTTCCTGATTCCAAATACCAATCTTTGTAATCCAGTATTTCAAATTGACCTTTTTTCATATATGTATCAAAGCTTCTTATTCTCCTGCTCAAAACTTTTTTTGCTTCTCTAACCCCTAGCGGCTTTGAAACAACCCACATACATAATTTATTCAGTCTTAATCCTTCGTTGAAAAACGGAACCACCAGATCAATCAGGTCTTTTTGGGTGGCATAAAACAAACAAGCATGTTTGCCTGAAAGAACACCGTATAAAGTATCATCTCCTTTATTGTTCACTTTTTCTCGAACCATTATTGCCTCCTAATGAATAAAAGCACCCCACATGCAAAATTCGTTATCCTCTAACCCTTCCTTAAAATACGGCACCAGCATCTCAATCAAATCTTGCCTGCTCCGGTAAAACTGGCAAAAATGCCTGAGCCAGGGGACATCACCGACAATTTCAATTCCTGTCTTTCCAGATCTTTCTTTTCCTAACGCCTTATCTGTTTGCTGGTCAGGCAAGCTCTCGGTGGCGTCGTTGAGATCAATTTTATTATTTATAAATTTCGATTTATCCATTAGCTATCATCTCATTATTGCTAAAAATAAAAATGTCCGGATATCATTATTTGATATCTGGACTAACATTTAAAACTGATCAATAATTAGCCTGAGTATCGACATTGAAACCATCTCCCCTCTTTCAAAAACTAGCTTCATCTAGAACAAAGCTACTCCTTTTCCACCTATTTGTCAAACTAGTTTATACGCCTCTCTTTGTTCTACAATCAAATTCGAGAATCATCAATTACTTGAGAGGTATTCTCGCTTAAGCCCGGGCAGTAATTATGAATTCTTAAATATTCAGCAACTTCCTCTGCTGTAAAGATGTCTTTTGAGATCATAAAGCCTCCTATTGAGATATGTCAAAGCATTACATATTGTAACGCCACCCCTTATTACTGGCAATTATCATTGTTGAAGGAGGGAATAAGATGAAATAACTTAGAAAAATATGCAGGTGAGGAATTCTTATATAGCCCAATCTTCAGCGCTCTGACAATTCCCTTGCTATCTCTCAAATCTTATGGCTCTATATGATCATACAGCAGGTGAAACATATGCGAGAAACAAAACTATCTGAAATTAAGAAACTTAAGCATTATTCGCTCGATGAGCTCAAAATGAAGTATAAAGAGTTGTTTAAGAAAGAGTCGGAATCAAACAATAGGACATTTTTGGGACGGATCATCGCACACCGACTCCAAGAACTAAACCTCGGCTGTTTATCCAAAGCTGCCCAGGCCCGGATTAACGAATTGATCCAAAGATACGACCCTATTAATAATAAGGTATTTCGCCCAGATACCTCCTCCAACAAAAGCAAATCCAACCGCGATCGCAGGTTACCGATTGTAGGCACGGAAATCATAAAGAAATACAAAGGGCAAACCTATGTTATCAAAGTGATAGAAAACGGTTTTGAATACAATGGCCAGGCTTATCATTCTTTAAGCAAAATCGCAGAAAAGATCACCGGCATTCATTGGAGCGGGTATGCCTTCTTTAACCTTTATTGACTTTTCTTAATCAATGCTGCTGGGGTAGTCAATATTTCGCTTTGTTCTCTAAAATTAAATACCAAAAATTGTACAAAGCTCAATAACTAACAATGGAACCTCAAACCAATATAAAACAAGTGCGTTGCGCTATCTACACCCGCAAGTCTACGACTGACGGCGCAGATCGGGATTTTACTTCCCTTGATGCTCAAAGGGAGTCTGCCGAAAGCTATATCCAAAGTCAAAAATCTTTAGGATGGGTGATTTTACCCGAGAAATATGATGATTACGGTTTTACCGGAGCCAATATGGATCGTCCGGCTTTAAAAAGACTCATTGATGACATCAATGAAGGAAAACTCGATTGCGTAATCGTCTACAAAGTCGATCGTCTTTCCCGTTCGCTCCTTGACTTTACCAAGCTGCTTGAACTTTTTGATAGCAAGGGCATCACATTCGTCTCGGTGACACAGCATTTTAATACGAATAATTCCATGGGCCGCCTGACACTGAATATCCTCCTCTCTTTTGCCCAATTTGAACGGGAAATCATCAGTGAACGCACCAAAGACAAGATGACGGCCGCTAAAAAGAAAGGCAAATTTATTGGCGGCAGGCCGCCTTTAGGTTACGATCTAGATAAACCCAATCATAAACTTGTGGTCAATCCGGAAGAGGCCAAAATTATCTGTGAACTTTTTACCCTTTATGTCAAACAACGATCTTTATTGCGTGTTGCCGTGACTGCAAACGAAAAAGGATACCGCACCAAGAAATGCTTGAGGAAGGGACAGCCGGCCGGCGAGCGTCAGTTTTCGCAAAGCAATTTACAGCTTATATTTCGAAACGTCGCTTATATTGGAAAGATAAAGTATAATGATGAATTATTCCCGGCTCAACATAATCCCATCGTAAGCGAGGAGCTTTTTAATTCAGTCCAACAAATCTTGACGGAGAATCGAGAAAAACGGCCGGTAAAAGCAGGACGGGATAGCTACATCGGCCTTTTAAGCAAAATCTTTCATTGTGCGTCATGCAAAACTGCGATGATCCGAAGCTATACGATAAAACGTCATAAATTCAAATATACGTTTTACGTCTGTTCTAATGCAATCAAACGGGGATATAAAAATTGCCCGGTGAAAACCGTTAACGCGAAAAGGACGGAAAATACGGTTGTCAATTATCTACGCGACCTGGTTGATAATCCTAACCTTAAGCCGAATGTTTGGGACGAAATGGCGTTTGCGGAGCAAAAAAGAATTATCAAGGGACTTATCAAATCTGTGGAATACGATGGCAAAAACAAAAAACTCTTTATCACTCTTCTTCCTGATAATACTCGTCACGAGTTTTCTGTGGACCTTAAGGTAAACCCGCTGCAAAAACATATGACCAAGGAAGAGCTGATTGCACAAGAGACGTCCATCCGGAGGCAGCTACTTTTGGCTCACCATATGAAACAATTGCTTGATAGCGGCAAGGCAAAAAATCTCCAAGGAATCGCCGCTTGGCTTAATATCAGCCAACCACGTACCCATCAAATATTCAGTCTGCTCTTTCTTTCCCCTTGGATTCAGGAAACGATTCTCCTCTCCGATGATCCCAACCTTTTCGCAATCCCCGAATACAAAGTTATTGAGATCGCGCAAGAAACCATCTGGGAAACGCAATCTGCCCTTTGGCAAAATCTGCTTCAGACGCATCTGCAATCCTAGCCTCTCTATTTAATGCCTGATTATGTCAACTACGACGATTTCTATTTAATGCCAATAAATCAAATTCTGCAAGGGATCAATCCCACGTTTATGCCATTAAATAGGGAGCCTTAAATAAAATGGCTTTTGATAGGTTTTGACCCAATTTGGGCTTATTTTCGCCGATTTTCTTCGAACCAAACCTATCACTTTTATGGTAAATATTTCTTAATAAATCGTTGAATTACTTTTCTCCTAACTCTTTGACCCCTTAGGACATAAAAAATCCCCGACAGGTATGCCCTATCGGGGATCAACCCTCAGCCTTAAATACACTGAGAGAGAAATTACTGGTAGCCCCAGCGGGATTTGAACCCGCGTCTGATGGCTGAGAACCACCTGTCCTGGACCAGGCTAGACGATGGGGCCATTAAAAATTCTAAATACATCCAAACCCCTCAGCCCGTCCTCCATCCGCTTCGCGGACTGGACTCCCGCTGAAGCGGGACAGGCGGGCTAGACGATAGGGCCATAAAAGCAAAATTTAAAAACTTAAAAAACAACTGATCACCAGCCGCTAACCGCTAATCGCTAAATAATACCACATCTTCCCCCCGGGTCAATAAAAAACTGCCAGGTTACTATCCTTTGCCCCGGCGAAATTAACCACAAGGGTATAGACACTCCATTTTAATATATGATATATTTGTATCAATTCTCGTAAATAAAGGATACCGCATGCCCACAGCCATCGGAATCGGATTCAGCCGGGACCCGGACGGGCTGACCGCAGCCCAGATCGCCGTCAAAGAAGCCAAAAGACAGATCGACGAAGGCGCCATCGACATCGCCCTGGTTTATCATACCGCTCATTATCACCCCAAAGACTTCTTGAATTTTCTGTACGAATCCGTTGACCAGACGCGCCTGGTCGGCTCGTCGACCACGGCCTTGATTCTGCCGCACGGAATCGAAGACAAAGGCATCGGTGTCATGCTGCTCCGCTCGGATCATGTCAAATTCGAGGTTGGGCACATGCCCCATCTGCATTTCCAGGATATTTTTGAGGCTGGCCAAAAAATGGCCTCCGAAAGCATTACGAGCTACGGTGCCCAGTTCCGCAAATTTTGCCTTTTCTTCGTCAACGGGCTGAATCCCTTCATCCCGACCTTCATCCGGGGTCTCAAAGATCAGCTCGGAGAAGCCTTCCCGATCTACGGCTTGGGTAGCAGCGATGATCTTCTTTTTAAGAGAACCTATCAGCTCTACCAGAATAAATATTATACCGACGGCGCAGTCGGCCTGATCATCGGCGGGAACATGCATTTTGCCATCAGTCAGAAACACGGCTGGAAACCGCTGGGCAAACCCCGCATCATCGACTCCGTCAGGGACAATAACCATGTCATCGAAAAGATCGACCGCCAGCCGGCCCAGAACCTGCTGAGCCATTTTTTCGGTGAACAGGCGCAGCGGATCAACGATTATCGCCTGGGACAAATCAACGTCCGCTATCCGCTGGGCGTCACCGAACCGCCGGAAGGCCAATATCTTATCAGAAATATCACCAATACGCTTGACGACGGAAGTATTGTCTGCCAAGATAATGTCGACGCGAAATCCCAGGTGCATGTTATGCTGGGATCACAGCATACTTGCCTGAAGGCGACGGCTGAGGCCCTGGGCGAAATCAAGATCCAGCTAGCGGGCAAAAAACCAGCTTTAATTTTTATCTTTGAATCCCTGATGCGCTACCAGCTGTTGCAAAGATCGCGCAATAAAGAGATAACGCTCATTAAAAAAGCACTCGGAGATGCCGTGCCGATATTCGGCATGTTCTGCACAAACGAAATTTTTACGCCGCGTTTTCATGTTCAGGAACAGGCCCCGACCCTAGTCCAGAACGGCAGCATCATCATCGCGGTCATTCATTGATCCGGACATGACCATATTCAGTTCTATCGAAAACCTTTCAAGCGATTTCACCCTTTTGCTCGAATTGCTGCTCTTGGTGGTGGCCGCGATCATGATGGTTATTGCGATCGCTTACCGCCAGAAAGCCGCTATCATCAAAGGCGCCTTGAATAAGATAACCAAATCCTTCCAGGATCTGGACGAACAGGCCAAACTGATCATAAAAACCGATCTTGAGTTGAGCCGCACCCAAGAAGAACTGGACAAGCGCTTCAGCGGACTCAATGCCCTGCAGAAGATTTCCCGCCTGGTTAGTACCACCCTGATCGAAAACGAAATATTCGAACGTCTGAACCAACCCCTGCTGACTGAACTAGGATTCGAAAAGTACCTGATCATCACCTGGGACAAACAGGGCAATCCGTTCTGCCGTCTGCAATGGGAATTCATTGATGTCATCGCCAATCAAATCCTGCGGCTGATCAAAAACAATTCTGCTTTGCTAACCGTTCTTCAGAAAAACCACATCTTGGCTTACGACGAGACCACCCGCGATCAAGACCGTATCATCCGCATCCCGGATATCAAACAGTTCGTCATGGCCCCGATCCTCACCCAGGACAAGGTGCTCGGACTGATCCTAGCCGCTAAAAACTCCAAGTTGGGCGGCATCACCGAAGCGGACAAAGAAGTCGTTTCCATTCTTGCCGATCAGGTAGGGCAGGCCATGCGGAATGCCCGGCTTTTCGAAGAGGTCTTTCTCTCGCATCAAAGTCTCGAGCTCAAAGTGGATGAGCGCACCCGACAACTTTCAAACGCCCTGGAAGATGTCCAAAAGATCAGCAAGATGAAAAGCGAGTTCATCTCGGCCGTGTCGCACGAGCTAAGAACGCCGCTGACTTCGATCAAAGGATATGCGTCAATTCTCATGGCCGGCAAGGTCGGCAAGATCCCGCCGGAGGTCAAGGACCGGCTGGCCAAAATCAATAAACATTCCGACAACCTGGTCAAAATGATTAACGAACTGTTGGATATCTCCCGCATCGAATCCGGACGGGTGTCCATGCGTTACACCCTTCAGCATATTCAGCCTGTGATCGAAAATATCCGGGATCTGTTAACCCCGCAAATCAAGGAAAAGGAGCTCGACTTCAAGGTCCAGATTGCCGAAAACATGCCGCCGGTCATGATGGATCCCGCACAGATCGAGCGCGTGTTCATAAACCTCGTCAGCAACGCTATAAAATTCACGCCCCATCATGGAAAGATTACGATCGAAGCCGAACACGATGAGCAAAAAATCACAGTCAAGGTCTCGGATTCGGGGATCGGAATCAAGTCCGAAGATCTGGAGCGTCTTTTTGATGAATTCTACCGGGCCGATAATCTGATCAACCAAAGCGTCAAAGGGACCGGGCTCGGGCTGTCCCTTGCCAAAAAAATCATCGAAGCCCACGGGGGCAAAATCTGGGTGACCAGCCGACTGGACCAAGGCACCCATTTCTATTTCACGCTCCCGGTCGAACAGCAAAAAGACCCGAAACCCTGATGGCCCTTTAAGGAGACCGCATGAGAAAAGAGCGTATCCTGACGATCGACGACGATCCGGATATCCTGGACGTCCTTGATCTCACTTTATCCGAAAATTACGAAGTCATTCAGGCCCCTAACGCCGAAGAAGGCCTTAAGCTGGTAACGACCAAATCACCCAACCTGATCATCTGCGATTATGTCATGCCCGGCATGAACGGCAAGGAATTCTGCAAGACACTAAAAAAAGACATCCTGCTCCAACACATTCCGGTGATCATGTTAACCGGGAAAGGCGAGGTTAAAGACATGGTCGTGGGTATTGAAGCCGGGGCGGATGATTATATCGTTAAACCTTTTGAACCCGACGCCCTGCTGGCGCGGATCCGGATGATCCTGCGCCGGACGGTTCGCAGCCTGGACGCCAACCCCCTGACCTATCTCCCGGGAAATTCAACCATCATGGAAGAGCTGCAGTCGCTGATCGACAGCAATGCCCTTTTTGCCGTCGGATACGCAGATTTGGATAAATTTAAAATTTATAATGACAAATACGGTTTTGAAAAAGGCGATGAGGTCATCCGTGAAACCGCACGCCTGTTGGTCAAATATGTCCACAAATACGCCGGCCCTAACGCCTTTGTAGGTCATATCGGCGGAGACGATTTTGTTTTTATTGCAGATGATCAACTGATGGAAAGCATATGCCAAGCGGTGGTAACGGCGTTTGACCGGATCGCGCCAGAATTTTACAGCAAGGAAGATCTCGAGGTCGGATACATCGTGGGCCAGGACCGCCAGGGCAAGGAAATCAGGACCGGGCTGCTTTCGATTTCCATCGGTATCGTCAGTAATTCAAGCCAAAAGATCACCCACGTCGGCCAAATCAGCGAAATCGCGGCCGATCTGAAAAAGTTCGCTAAAAGTCAGGAAAAAAGCAATTGCGTCCGGGATAAACGGCGGGTATAAAGCCGAGGAATGGCCATCGGTAAAGTGGATTTCTTAAGGATAATCAAAATGTGTGCTGCGGGCTTTATGCGTACCGTCAGGCTGCTCGCTGGCCGGTTCTCCCATAATCCCATAGGCAACCCGGTTAAAATAAATGTTGGAATAAGCAACGGTGTTCGGTAGGATGGTCCGCATGGCCACCAGAACCACGACCACCACCGCGCTCAACAACAACATATATTCGATGGCGGTCTGCCCGGTAAAGGAAAATCTCAACATCGTTGGCCGAAGTGTCTTTCCCATTTAAAGCCCCTCTAAAAAGTATACCATATAAAAACTGATTCCCTAAACACCCGGCGAGAGCGAACCCAATTCTTTTAATTTCCGTACTGCCTGTTTGGGATTGTCGGTGCCGAAAAAATAACTGGCGGTCGCCAACATATTGGCCCCGGCCTTAACCGCTTCCGGTGCAGTCAAATCATTGATGCCCCCATCTACGGCAATCATACCTTCGAATTTCTGACGCAGTTGCTGGATCTTGGGGAGCACCTGCGGCATGAATTTCTGTCTGGCGAACCCGGGATTGACCGACATCATCAGAACTCCGTCCAAGTCCGACAGAACTTCATCCAGGCACAAAGGCGTCCCGGGATTCAGGGCCACGAACACCTGACGTTCCCGCGCCTTAATGCGCGCAATGTCCCGGCGAAGTTGAACGGCGTTGACGCTGTCCACCTCTTTGGGATATTGTCCGTATCTGCGGCATTCCTTTCGCCGCGGGCCGTATGATTCGGCATGCAGAGCAATAATATCAGCCCCCGCGTCGATAAATGCATCAATATAGTCGTGGGGGTGCTCAATCATCAGATGCGCTTCAATCTGCAGTTTGGTTAGAGGACGAATGGCCCGAATGATAACCGGGCCAATGGTGATATTGGGCACAAAATGACCGTCCATCACATCGACATGAATAATATCGACGCCGGCTTCTTCGCATTTTCTGATTTCCTGCCCGAGTTTGGTAAAATCCGCGCACAGGATACTGGCACTGACTTTAATTTCGGATGACATGATGTTTCTATTTTGTAAGGTCACCAGTCACACGACACAAGTCACACGTAAGGGCGTCACAAGATTTCCGATTTCCCATATCCTGTGACGTGTGTCGTGTGTCGTTAAACGTGCGCGGGGTGGGACTTGAACCCACATGGGTTACCCCACACGCCCCTCAAACGTGCGCGTCTACCAATTCCGCCACCCGCGCAGCTAAATCTTGCCCCCTATTATACTCACAGATGCTTAAACCGCAATTACTTTCAAGATTTCCCCGTCGTCACGGCAGACCCAGCCGCTGGCGGTTGCTGAGGTAACTCTGCTCGCCCAAGATTTGTCTGGCCATGACGTCCTTATCCCGACCGTTGTCAAAATCATATTCTATGATCGCCAGAATCTGCAAAATCCGGTCAAAAGGATTATCCAACATCTGAGGCGATTCAGCCGCCATGCCGTCGATCATCTGAGCGTAAAACCCCGGGGGTTTACGAATGACAATTCCCTGATCCTGGTATTGTTGAATATAATGCTCAACCACAGCCTGCTTGGCTTCCATATCCATCATCAAGGTCCAGGAATGACCGGACTCATCCAGGGCCGACACAAGCTGGTCCAAAGTAACGATCTCCTCCGCCTCGGCATACCGCTGCTGCTCATAGGCTATCTGCTGGCCGACATGAACGCCGGCCTGATAACTGGTCTGCAACGCATTGTCCGCGACCTTTTGCTTGAGGGCGCGTTCCAAAAGGGATTGCTGGATGGCCTTCTGCTGGGCCTGGGTAATCTGCTGGTTAGCCATATATTGAGCAATAGCCGCCTGCTTAAGAGCCTCCTGCTGAGCGGCGACCGTCTGCTTGGCCGCCATGATCTGGGCGGCTGCCACCTCTCGTTCAATGGCGGCTTTCTGAATCGCAGCCTTTTGAATCGCGGCTTTCTGTTGGGCGATGACACGTTGCGTCGCTATCTGCTGAGCCTTTTGCACCGCCTGTTGCATTTGCCGTTCGCGGACTTTCTGCAACATAAGACGCTGTTGTTGGACCTTCTGCTGCTGCATCTGCTGTCTCCGCATCATGGCGCCGCCAGCCGAAGCCGGAACGATGCCCAGCACAAAGATCATCAGGGCTAGCGCAATGGATTTCATCTTATGCCTTTCAATATTGCCCAAGCGATCACAATGGCCGTTAAGCCGCGGTGCGATACGTTAATTTGATTCAGGCTGACGTAAATTCTTAGTCAACTTTTCTAATAATATTATTATAACAAACCCGATACTTAAATAGCAAAACCAATCTCCGCAGAGTGAATACATCGTCGCTTGCAGGCCTTGCTGGACACGGAAACGACCGAAACCCGCCTTTTGCAGCGCCACCTGGTCCGGGGCACCGATCCGACCCAAGGCGTCGATGTATCCTGTCCAGCCGTTGTTCGCCACCCTTAAAACGGGAATCCCATTCTCCACCGCATGCAAAATCGCATTCTGGGCGTGCAGCATCAAGGCTTCCTTTTTCGAAAACCAGCCGTCATTCAAAAGCACAATGATCAGGCCAGCGCCCTTGGACTTGTAAGCGCGGTACAAAAATCCCAGGGTGTCCTCGGAACATATCAACAATCCGAAACGAAAAACAAAGGCAGGCTCCCTGCCCCATTCCGGCAAAACTTCAAACAAGCGGCTCTCCTGTCCGGGATGAAAATCATGGCTCCGGATCTTCAGCCAATCACAGACCCCCGACCAAAGAATCCCCGAAGGTAAATATTCGCTGAATGGAACCAAATATCGTTTTTGATAATGGCCCTCTACGGAGGTATCCGGGCCCAGCATAACCGCGCTGTTGAAATCCCGGCCGCCGGCATCTTCGACCGTCCCGAAAAGAAAATAATTTTGGGATTGCGCGACCAGTCTTCTCAGCGGAGCAAACAGGCCGTCATAGCGCCGGTAATCCACAGGCCAGGCTGTCTCGGGCCAGACGATCAAATCCGGCTCAAAACGCTTGAGTCCCTGATAGGTCGAGGCCATGGTTCCGCTGATGACCGATCCCAAATAAGAAATATCATTCTTTTGCCGAAAATCAATATTCGGCTGGACAGCCAAGACCTCCAGCGTCGGGCCTGTTTCCCTCCGGTCTTGCTCTAAAGTCAACCTTGCCTGACCGACAATATAAACTCCCCCGATCAAAAACAAAACCGCGAAAATATATCCCGATTTGCGGCTGGTAAAAAATTTATAGAGGCAAAAATTTCCGGCCGCCATGCTGAACGCAAGCCCCCAGCTGCCGGTTAAGGCAGCGATCTGGATCATACAAGGTTCATAGGCTTGGCTGTATGCCAAATTCCAGGAAAATCCGCTCATCACGAAGGCCCGCAGATATTCCGTTACCACCCAGAGGGCCGCAACATAAAGCACTTCCCGGGCCGGCCGGGTCGGCCGCCAGCCATATCCCAAAGCAAATAATAACGGTTGCAGGCATAGAACCAAGACAAAGACCAAAAATCCCATCAGGCTGTACGGCACAAACCAATGGACCAGCAGTCCGTAAAAAACTAGGCCGTAAAGCCCCCCAACGGCACAGCGTGGCATCAGAGATTTATTGGCAAAGGCAGGAAACAGGAAGACAAGTGCCAGCCAACCTAGCGGCCAGCAACCCGTGATAAAAAAATGATTCGGAAAGGCAAAATAAGAAAGAATGACAGCCGCTAGGATCAAGGCGTGCATGACGAAATAACGACGAAAGGATGCGTATAAAAGCAGTTCCCTGACAGGGTATTTTCTCAGTCGGATTTAAGCAATCCCTGAAGCAAGGCCAGGGCTTTAAGGAAATTTTCTTCGTCATTGTCCTGACGAAAGAGCTCGATACTCCGGCGGGCGCTTTGTTTGGCCAAATTTTCCTGGCCTTTCAGCCCGTAACTGATGGCCAGCAAATAATGAATATCCCCACGGGCGGGCGCAATCCGACTAGCCGCGGAGAACGTATCAACCGCCCGATCAAAAAGTTTCAGACGGATATAAGTCTGTCCAAGAATAATATACGGTTCAGGATCTAACGGATTTTTTCGAATGGCGTCATCAAAACTTTTAATTGCCTCCTCGATTTCAGCTTCCTGAAGATGGCTGATCCCTTCCGCGACCAACTTTTTACTATCCTGAATCTTGGAAGGGGTAACGATCTTCCGCCGGCTGATAGGGGCCTGGGATTGTTGGCCCTGATCTTGCTGCGGGGAACCGCAGCCGTAAAAAAGGAAACCCAAAGCAACGAAAAGCCATAAATTCTTCATGTCCGTCCTCCCCTATCGAATGATAATAAATATACCAGAATATAATAATAAAAAAGACCTCCGGATTCAACCGAAATCTCAGGCTGCCTGACTTGAGCGAGTTTAAAATTCCTTGTAACGGTTCGTAATCGGCAGGCGCCAGTCTTTGCCGAATGCCCGTGGCGTAATTTTGATCCCAGGGGGCGCCTGACGACGCTTATATTCACTGCCATCGACCATGCTCACCACCTTCTTGACCAAATCCGAATCCTTGGTCAGCTTACGTAAGAATCTTAAAGAACGGTGCTCCTCCACATAAGCCCTGATAAGATCATCCAGGACATCGTATGGCGGCAGACTGTCCTGATCCTTTTGATTCTCTTTCAGTTCAGCGCTCGGGGCGCGCTGAATAACGCTTTGAGGAATAAGCCCAACCCGTTTCTGATTCAGAAGCAGGGCCAATTCATAAACCTTGGTCTTGGGCACGTCCTTGATCACAGCAAACCCCCCGGACAAATCCCCATATAACGTGCAGTATCCGACCGCTATTTCACTTTTATTACCGGTAGTAATAACCAGCCAACCGAACTTATTCGAAAGGGCCATTAAGATATTGCCACGGATACGAGCCTGGATGTTTTCTTCCGCAACGCCGGAAGGTCTGTCCGCAAATTCACCCGCCAGCGCCGCAAGATAAGCTTGATAGACCGGATCGATCGGCACCACGATAAACCGGATCCCCAGATTTTTCGCTAGAGTTCGCGCATCACGGCGCGTACCTTCGGAAGTAAACTGAGAAGGCATAGAAACAGCGACCACATTTTCTTTGCCCACAGCTTCAACGGCGATCGCGGCGACCAACGAAGAATCAATTCCTCCGCTCAGGCCCACAACGACTTTCTTAAATCCGTTTTTACGGACATAATCCCGTGTACCCAGCACTAAAGCCTTAAGAATATTTACAGGCGAACTCAATGGCCGATGAATTTGAGACCGCAGCGCCTTTTTAGGTGCGCGCTGCAGTGTCTGACGAATCTCTTTTAAAGAACCCTTGCCACCCGTCTTTCTTTTCAGGGCCTTCAGCGGCAGATCCGCCACAACCAATTCCTCTTCAAACTGGCGTCCGCTAGCCAGGATCCTTCCCTGCGGATCAATAATCAGGCTGCCCCCATCAAAAACCAGCTCATCCTGGCCGCCGACCAAATTGGCATAACAGATGTAAGCCCTGGTTTCCTTGGCCCGCTGAAGCAATAATCCCTGCCGTTGCTTAAGCTTGCCAAAATCATAGGGCGAGGCCGAAATATTGATTAACACCTGCGCCCCGGCCCTGACCTGCGGCATATACCCCATCTGCTTCTGCCAGATATCTTCGCAGATGCTCAACGCGATCGGGTGCGGACCCAGATAATAAAGAAAATTCTTCTGCCCTTCGGTAAAATACCTCTTTTCGTCGAAAACTCCGTAATTGGGTAAGATGCGCTTATGATAAACAGCCCGCACCTTCCGATTGGTAATCACGGCGGCGGCATTGAAAAGATTCCCGTT
>Ga0272442_10004892_pt1 | contig 18120 bp, 22 predicted proteins | sample SSMForm2O_FD_200262 | JGI IMG/M metagenome (GOLD analysis project Ga0272442, IMG submission 200262) | Marine sediment archaeal communities from Little Sippewissett salt marsh, Falmouth, MA, United States - SSM-Form-2O | ecosystem: Environmental > Aquatic > Marine > Wetlands > Sediment ... | reverse complement strand
ACAGCCTGGAGATCGATTGTGATGATCTCATATCATATGACCAGGACCTATATGAGAAGCTTGTTAGCGAGCCAATGGATGTTTTGCCGATCACGGAACAGGTCCTTCAGGAGAATCTCCCGGATGTCGACCCAAATCTGTTGCACATGCGTTTTCATAATCTTGATGGGACGATGTGCAGGGGGATCAGGGCGATAAGGGCAGAGGACATCCATAAGCTGATACAGATCATTGCCATCATCGGGAGGACGTCAGAAGTTAAACCCGAGATAACAGAGGCCGTATTCGAATGTGAGAGGTGCGGGGAGATAATCTTCATCAAGCAGGACAATGTGTTCAAAAAACCTACTGCCTGTATAAACCCCACCTGTGGAAAGACCGGTCCCTTCAAGCTACTGGAGGACCAGTCCAGATTCGTTGACTGGCAGCTGATCAAGTGCCAGGAGCGACCTGAGACACTTAGGGGCGGAAGAATGCCCCAACACATCACATGCTTCATAAGGGACGATATTGTCGACAAGGCCCAGGCAGGTTCAAGGGTGACATTGACCGGGGTCCTCAAGACCGTGCAGGACAGCAAGTTCAATGTCAAGAAGACGACATTTTCCAAGTACATCGATGTGAACTCCATAGACGTATTGGAAAAGGACGTCGATGACACGGTAATCACGCCAGAGGACGAGGTCGAGATAATGGAGCTCTCCCAGGACCCAGAGGTAGTGCAAAAGATAGTGGGATCCATAGCCCCGGCGATATACGGGCACAACGACGTCAAGGAGGCAATTGCCCTGCAGCTCTTCTCCGGTGTTGTCAGGGAGCTCCCTGACGGGACAAGGCTCAGGGGAGACTCCAACATACTGCTTGTGGGTGACCCTGGTGTTGCAAAGTCACAGATCCTGCAGTATGTGGCCAGGCTTGCCCCAAGGAGCGTATACACCTCTGGAAAAGGCACATCTTCGGCTGGTCTTACAGCCGCGGTCGTAAGGGACGAGACAACGGGAGGATGGGCGCTGGAGGCGGGAGCCCTGGTCCTTGCAGACGGTGGTGTGGCATGCATCGATGAGATAGACAAGATGACAACGGACGACAGGTCCTCTGTGCATGAGGCAATGGAGCAGCAGACCATCAGCATAGCAAAGGCGGGGATAGTGGCCACCCTGAACGCCAGGGCCTCGATATTGGCAGCAGCTAATCCGAAGCTTGGCAGATTCGACAATTACAAGAATGAGCTGGAACAGATCGACCTTCCCCCATCGCTGTTATCCAGGTTCGACCTGATATTCATACTCAAGGACATCCCTAGCGACTCCGAAGATGAGAGGATAGCCACCCACATCATGAACTCGCACAGGGGAAAGAGCGAGAAGGTCGCCCCCAAGATAGACACTGAAATGATGGTGAAGTTCATATCATATGCGAGAAGGAGCGTCGAGCCAGAGATAAGCGAGGAGGCGGGGAAGAAGCTTCATCAGTTCTATATAAATCTAAGGAGGCAGGGCAAGGACAGCGGGGCGGTGCCAATAACCGCCAGACAGCTTGAAGCGCTTATACGCCTCTCGGAAGCAAGGGCCAGGATGAAGCTCTCAAACGTGGCCACTGTTGAGGATGCCGAGGCAACGATATCCCTGTACAGGAGCGTCATTGAGAAGGTGATGACAGACAAGGAGTCCGGTGCCATGGACGTAGACATGCTCATGACCGGAAAGGCGTCCTCGCAAAGGCAGAAGATAGTTCTGGTGTTTGAGATCATCGGTGAGGTGGAGAAGAACTACGATGAGGGGGCCCCATACGATGAGGTCATCAAGTCTGCCAAGGAGAGGGGGATCAGCAAGGAGTTCGTAGCGCGTGCGGTGGAGGAGCTCAAGAGGGGCGGAGACATCTTCGAACCCAAGGCTGGCACTCTCAAGACCGTGAAGGCGAGCTTCTAGCGATGCAGATCAATTCTGCGTAGTCCTCGGGGGATATGCCAGGGGACTCTATGCCCTCTGACTCGAAGAAAGAGCATACTGTTTGCCTTATCTCACTGAAACTTTTTCCTTTGACCTCAGTTTCCAGGGAGGCCAGCTTTTCCTCAGGGTAAAAGAAGAAGTCCCCGCTGATCTTGATGCTGTGGATCACTTTGCCGTCATGCTGCAATTCCACGCAAACGAGGCCACCGGGGTATTTCTTCTCAAAATATGATGACCTTATGCGATTCGCCCTCTTTTCACGTGAGAACGGATGGCGCTTGATGTTCCCGCAGTTCAGGCAGGTGACGCTCACTTTCTCATTACGGGTCCTTACCCTGCATGTCTTTCCTGGGACAAGTGGCGTGTTGCAGCACTTGCAAAACTGCCTCTTTTGCTCATTGGAAAGCCTGACCTTGTGCTTGCGCACAATGTTCCTGGTCATCTCAATGTATCTTCTTGCCCTTTCTGGGTGTTCATCCATGATTTGAAGCGAAAGCTGGAGCAATGTGTTGACATGCCTAGTTGCCACCTTTTTCCTCTGATTCTTCATCCTCTTCCACTTCATATGGATGATGAAAGCGTGAAAGAATAAAAAGCTATTTTAGATTCATAAAGAGTAGAGCACATAATTTACTACGGACCATGCCATGAGCTCATCATGGAAAATGGAATATTTTGGAATGTCAAGGTCATTCTTGAAGTCGCCATGGGGGAAACCCCCAACTATGATCACACAATCATCACTGTGCTCGTATTCGTCGCCCCTGTAATGCATCAACTTGATGTCCATCCCCTCAGAGACCTCATCAAGCAGCTGTTGAAGGGTCCTGTCCTCAAGCCTCAAAAGCTCATTGCCCTCATGCTCTATCTTGCCTTCCCTGAAAAGCTTCTCTATCAGGCCAACAAATCGATTGTAGGACCTTGGGACCCTGAGCTCCTGCGATATGTATATGGCCTTGTCATTTCTCGTGTGTATGTAAAGCTCAAGGCCCCCCGTCTTGTTCAGAGGCGAGTCAAGGGCATTCAAGAGGCATACATGGACAATATCAGGCCTTCCACGCCTGTAAGACTCTTCAAGTGGCCCCATTGCAGAATGATGGAAGTTGCTGTCTAGGAGCACGACATCCTTTCCTTTGACAAATCTTTTCAAGGCCCTGTGAGAACGTATCTGCTCAGGAATCGGCTCCAATTCAGATTCTGCAAGGATTATCTTTATCATATTTTGTAAAATGGGTGAAAAAGATATAAATCTTTGTAATTTATATAGTGGTACTGTAATATTTTGAAGTGATAAGATGCGTGTAAAAACATTGATCGGGAAAAAGGTCTATGATGCCGATGCAATAACAATCGGCAAGATCACAGATGCTGAGTTTGATGAGGAAAGCTTTAGGCTTACGGCAATCGAGGTCGGCCAGGGCATTATGAAAAAGTACAGAATCGAGATAGAGAAGATCGACAAGCTTGGGGATTCTGTCATACTTAACATCAAGCAACTGGACCTTTGACCAAGGATATCTTGTAAACACACCAAATCCAGTACTCTGGCCCATAGTTCTCGGATATGAACTCATTCGCGTAGTCGATTATCAGCCTTGAAGGTCCACCCGACTCAGGATTGTTTGAGAAGTCTATCTGAAGATCCTCATCGCGGTACTTAATTGCCAGTAGGAATGAGTCTTCATATTCCAATATGTTCGTCAATGGTATTGACATGGTCTTTCCCTGAATGTTTGTAAACACCACGTTTATCGAATGCTGTAGGTCCTCATCTGGAATATTTGAAACACATTGTACCAGATCTGACACTTTTATGAAAGAGTACTTTTTTGTCGTGCCCAGCCAAATGTCATAGATGGACCTTTCCTCTATGCCACAATTGAACTCCATATCCTCAATGATGATCCTTTCTGACTGCCCGTCTAAATCGACGAACATTATGTTGTTCGGGGACTGTCCCTCCGGAGCGTATCTCAATGAGAAAAGGGCGACTATGCCAAGCACTATCACAACTATCATGAACGGATAAAGCAGCCGACTTCTCATTATAGACACCTTATAAAGGTAAGTTACCATACTAAGTAGATTTTACAAGTTAAAAAACTGTCTAATAAAGTTTTTGCTTTTCATGACTTGCGATTCCAAATCGATCATGACAGGAGGACACAAAGGGAATCGAATATTATCGACGTGGACCAGTGCAGGAGAAATGATGGCAAGATGCTCTTGGATTCCATGTCAATATAACCAAAGGCCACGCCAGCAAAGAATGAGTAGTATACTTCCACCATGGGTTTGCCAAGATGTACCAATGCATAGGGAACGGCCTGGATTATTATTGAAAATCTACCCGTGCGCTTTAGGCCAAATAGCATGAATCCCCTGTAGAAGAACTCTGTCGATAGCATCAGCAGACCCACAAGCAGTTCCCAATATATGAATTCCATTGTATTGGAGAAATAGAATCTAGGGTAGTAGATCTGAAATTCCCTCATGGACGCCCCTATCAGCATGAATGGGATGGCGGCCAGGAAAAGGATGGCAAAGTATTTCTTTATCTTCCTCTTGTCACCCAACGCAAGCCCATATTTCCTTGGATCCCTTTTTGCAATTATCAGCAGAATGACCGGTACCAAGAGATAGAATACAGCCTCTTTATAAATAAACTCCCTGAAGCCGTGTGTTCTGATATTCCTGTTGACAAATATCAAGGCAATCGATACTGTGAGAAATAATATCGAGGATATGACATCTCTTTTTTCCATTGAAAAAAGGACGATATTTGTAAATTTAAAGATATCGTGCCATGCGTTTATTTCCATATTTAAATAAATGTTTAGGGGCAATATATTTCAATAAATAATAATATTACATATATAAATAAATAATAAATATTATAAATATATAATAATATATATAAATTAATAAAAATTATATCAAAAGGTTTTAATATGGTTTATAACATTAGTTTTCATTAATGGTCAAGGACGATTACGAAAAGGGATTCGTTGATAAAATACTCGGTGACATCTTCTATACAACAACTCCAAGGATTAGGAAAGAGATAACAGAGAAAATATCGATTGATAAAGACACGAGAATTCTTGTTGTGGCATGTAGAACCGGAGAAACAGCATTTTATCTTGCCAAGAGTTTTGAATGCAAGGTAATAGGGGTTGATTTTTTCGATGGGAACATCAAAGAGGCGGAAAAGATCGCAAGAAGGGAGAAGCTCACAAAAAGGGTATCATTCATAAAGGGGCACGCAACAAAAATGCCTTTCGAGGACGGCAGCTTTGACCTGATAATATTTGAGCGCTCGCTCTCCTGTTATGATGACAAGGAGACCGAGATCAAGGAGTGCATAAGACTGCTTGACAAAGGTGGCACTTTTTTCATGGCTGACTTCACAGTCGATGCGATAGAAATAGCTGACAGGGAAGACCTCAAAGAGCTCACATGCCTTGTCAAGGCACTGTCAATGGACGAGTACCTGGACCTGTTCTCCAGAAACAATCTTGATATAACGGCAGAGGAAAAGAGCGACATTGCTGAGAAAAATTCAAAGATTCTTATGCAAAAATGGAAAAAGATCAGGCTCTTTTCGAATATTTTCCTAAAGGCATCATCGGCAGACGCAGGCAGATTCGAAAAACTGATGAGAAAGGGAGAGACCATAATCAGGGAGAACAGATTGGGTTATGCCCTTTTCACAGGGATTAAACGTTAGAGCGGATGCTTTTCTACCAAGATCCTGTTATGGGTCGGATATTCCTTGACTACAGAGAATTTAATCTGGGGGTCGACCATCATTTCCTTTAATACCTCTGTAGCTGGCCAGCTGGTCATTACGGATGTGCCCTTGACCTCGTACATTTCCTCGTCATCCTCGAAATTCTCAATTATGAAGTTAATCACCTTGTCGCGGCCGGCCATGGTTTGAGGCTCTATCGTCCCATACACGAGGAGGCCATCCTCATCGACGTCCTGGTATTTTTTCTTGATCCCTGAAGCCCTTCTCTTCAATCTTTCCCTTAACTGAACCCCATCCTTGAATCTTGAGGAGCAATAGTGTACGGAAATGTCAAGGTCCTTTGTGCTCTCCACTATCTCCAGAGCGAGCTCCTCGCTTTTTAGCACAGCGTTTGAATCCTGTGAGAACTCAAATCCCCTCTTCCTGAGCTCCTGGGCGTTCGTCTCAGAGTACTCAAGCTCGTTCAGGTTGATGAACTGGGCCCCTATGTCATCAAGATAGCTGCAAAATTCCAGTATGTTCTCCTTCTCGCCAGGTATCACAGGTATCTCTGCCCCCACATCTATGTCAAAGGAGAGAGCTAGCTTAATCTTGTCCCAGTCCTCCCTTTTAGGGTGGAAGCGGATCTCATCAAGGACATTCTCCAAATAGCCAAGGACATTCCTGTCGATAAGGGTCCCCGGGGTATAGAGGTGTATGTGGTGGTCATTGAAATTGTTTTTAAGAAGCGTCGCATACTTTACCGTACTGTCTGCAAACATTATTGGGTCTCCGCCCGTGATTCCCGTACCAAGGGCGTCCATCTTCCTTGCCTCGTCCAGGACATCCTCGTCCGACGTGACGAGCCTTTCATTCGCCCAGGTCTGCCATTTTCCCTTCCTCATCTTAGAGAGCGGGCAATAATAGCAGTTGCTAAGGCACACGCCATTTATGAACAGGACCATCTTTGCGCCGATCGCACAGAGCTTGCACCCTTCAGGAATGTCTCCATTGTAGGTGCCTTCTGAAAAGGCTTCCATGTAAAGAGGTCACCAAAAAGATTTAAATAGGTTTTCTATATTGGAGTTATCTGTGCCCTCGTGGTCTAGTTGGATAAGACGTCAGCCTGCGGAGCTGAAGATCCCGAGTTCGAATCTCGGCGGGGGCGCCAATGATCTTTTACATCATCTATTTTGTTACTTCCCCTGAATAACTTCCGACCTCTCCATCGGGCTTGCTGGCCCTTATTACAACAAACTTGGCAACTTGAAAATCAGGCAGAAAAGACATCCCATTAGGGTCTGAGAAATCATAAAGTGATATCGCCCTGGAGTCTCCCGAGCTTAGAGACAGAAAAAAGAACTCGTACTTTTCGTTCAGTATGACAGTTATGGAATTCCAAACATATTCATTCTCATTTGTTATCTTGAGCTCAAATGAGTCGCAATACAATTTTGCATCAAGGCTATCATACCCTGAAGGGCCTACACACCCGCACAATGACACAGCAATAAGAAAGAACAAAATAAATATAAATTCCCTTTTCATCAGATATAAATATTGATTCATTATTAAATACTTACCCATATTTCCTCAAAAGAATAAAAAAGGAAAATAGAGCTTATGTGTATTCACGATTACTTGACCTCTATCCTATAAAGGTCCTCCAGCACATATGAACCCTCGTCTGAGAACGCAAGGGTGCCAAAGGAGGGGATAAAGAAGTGTTAGCTCTGCGGAGCTGAAGATCCCGAGTTCGAATCTCGTCGGGCCCACTAGGATTCTTTATTTTGTTTTTTAAGGCATATTTTTGGATATTTCAATAATTTCCATTACCTATGAACGCCTTAGGCCATTAGGCTAGTGGTTCGTATGGAAACGGGAAAGCATATAGAAAAATATATATGATTATAGATACATTTGCTTCTTATGAATATTTCATATAAATCTATAATTACAATTTTTTTAATTTCAATATTATCCATAGCATCCCTGAGTGTGGCCATGGCCGATACTGTGGTGACAATAGAAAGCGAAGGTGCCTCGCCATTTGAGGGAACTATCCATCCTTACACTGATGGCTCAGGTACAGGCACAGTCACTGGAAGTATTTACAGCTCAGCCTTGGACGCTGGCATCGAATGGGACACTGGAATTGAGTGGGGATCATACGAATCTTATATCTCTTTTAGCCTTGATTCCATACCAGATGATGCGATAATAAAATCCGTCACATTGAATGTTTACGTATGGGGTGCACAGGAATTCTACTCGCAAGCCCTCATATTTTCAAAGGTGGATTTTGGTGAGCTTGAGTTTGATGACTATTCCATAGTTGGCACCCAGTTTGGGACCAGCGCCGATGACACTCCAAGCACCTGGAGGTCAATACCTGTAATGCCCGAAACATTGATTGATCCAAGTGAGGACTACTTCCAGGTAAAGATTTACATGGAGAGGCCAAAGGGCGAGGGATTCCCATTGGCTATGTTTGGATCTGCGTTGTATGGATCTTCTGGTCCTTCTGAACGATATATGAACGTGCCATACCTTGTTGTGACATACGAGGAAAGCCCGAAATCCCACTGGAGTCCTATAGTCATGAAGCCGATTGCCAACACCATGTTATCAAAGGTCAACGGCATGTGGCAGTGCATACAAGAGAATCTGCCTGAAGAAGTTCCTGAAAACATAGCTTCACTTATAACTCAGACAGAGGAACACATGGAGAATGCTGCTATATATAGCAACTTTATCTACGTTGTTGGTGAACTAACGAAAGCATTCAATATCTTTGTACAGATAAACGAGGATCTGTCTTTGGGTTGTATGATTGATTGAATATCTATTTTTTTCTTTCTTTACTTCCCTTTGATTTTTTAATAGTATACTTATCATGAGTTCGAATCTCGTCGGGCTCACTTGTTTTCTTTGTTTTCTGTTAGGAGACTGATTCGTTTATATTTCTATTTTTTCATGCCTCATGAATGCCTTAGCCCATTCAGCCTAACGACTGAAAAGAATTAAATATATTGGAGTTCTTAGTACAAATTACAATGGGAAAAGCATGAGGCAAGTTTGCCTTTGGAAATAGAAATAATGGCCCTGCGGAGCTGAAGATCCCGAGTTCGAATCTCGGCGGGGGCGCCATGCTTCTTTATTATTAATCAGTTGCCGCCCATGAACAGGTGCCGATCTCACCATCAGGCCTGTTGGCGCGAATGACAACAGATTCGACTGCCTGAAAGTCGGGAAGAAATGACATCCCTGTCTTGTCTGAGAAGTCAAAAAGGGATATCACTCTTGTGTTTCCCGGACATAGCGACATGAAAAAGAACTCGTATTTGCCGTTAAGCTCCACAAATATGTTATCCCATGCATAATCGTTCTCATTAGTGATCTTAAGATCGATAGAATCGCTCTCTACACTTGCTTCAAGGTCATCATATCCTGAAGACCCTATGCAGCCACATAGGATTAAAACGAATACGATTAAGAGCGAAACAATGATTTTCTTTCTCATTGATGCATATAACGATAAATAATTTATAATATTATCCACAATGACATGAAATATAAAATAAGAATGAAAAATTAAATTGAAAAAATATGTGGATTTTATTTGACCTCTATCTGGTAAAGTCCTTCCAGCACCTGAGAGCCTTCATCTAAAAACACTAGGGCGCCAAATGAGTCTCCATCATAGAACACTATTGCAAGCTCATTGCCGATAACATTCTCTATGGGAACCTCAACATCCTGATATTCACCATGGTATACCACCAGGGTGGAATCCAGAATGTACCTGGCCTTGTCCATGAGGCCTTCCAAAGCCACGCCCTCATAATCATTTTCCTCAAATGTCACTGTAGAGAAATTGAATTCATTTAGGTCCTCTGGCGATAACAGCAAGGGTGCCTTTACCTCGCCCATCAAATCTAATTTGCCTTGGGTTGTGGTAAATGTTATCCTGTCGAGCCCTCTCATCCACGCTGGGCCCCAAACTTCTGGCAGCACCATTCTCAGTGGCTCTGATTCTGAAAGCCTCTCTCCGTCCATCTCATAGGCTATCAGGCCGCCCTGAACCTCATCAAGGTCCAATGTCACGCTATATCCATCAAAGGCTTCCAGCGTTACCTTGTTGACAACATTCTTTAGCCCTGCCCTCTCCATCAGGTGATCGATCGGCACTCCTGTCCACTGATTCGTCTGTGTGGAGCCTGTTGTCTTCACAATTGTTGCCTCCACCGTTTGTGGTGTGGCTTCCAAGAGCTCATCAAATGAAATAGTAAATGGCGAATCAACATCGCCGCCCACATCAAGGTCCCATTCAACGCCAGAGCTCTCTCCGCCACCAATACATCCGGATAGGAGCAAACATACCAAGATAAAAAAAAATGCAATCTTTTTCATTGTATCACAAGTAGATGATGGTGCAAAAATAAAAATGTTATGTTTAGTTGAACATAACGAAATATCAAATAATCCATATTCAGATATTGTCCAGATGACCTGTAAGCCGCTCAAGCATATCCAGGAATGCCTGTGCCTCGCTGTCTGATAAGGGGGATGTCAACATGGCTATCGTCCTTGTGTCGTCCTCATCGCGCTCATTCCACATCTTCTTGCATTCTCTTGTGAAGTAGAGATTTAGCCTTCTTTTGTCATTGTCGTCTTGCACAATGTCTACAAATCCCTTCCTTTGCAGCTGAAGCGCCATCCTCTTTATGTTCTGATGGCTTGTGCTCAGCTTGTCAGCCACCATGCTGATGGATGAACCTTCACCCACCTCACCTAAAGATATGAGAACGAACCATTGCTTTGTTGTAAGCCCAACCTTCCCGAACTCCCGATTGCAGATGGCATCAAGCTTTCTTTCCAAAAGGAAGATGTAGCCAAGTATCCTTGGCCTGATTGATGCAGTGGTCATTGTAACTTCATCCTCTCACAACCTTTATTAGGCCTATTGCGCTCAGAGTGAACGTTATGCCAGCTGCTGAGTGGAATATGTCATGCCCCCAGTGCACTCCGGAGGTCTCCACCAATGAGACCAGTTCTGTCGCACATCCTGTGGATAGAAGGGCAAATGCCAAGCAGGAAAATGACAGAAGTGGGATGCTGAATCTTTTTCTCATGCAAAAACACCCCTCTTGCCAAAGACCAATCCTTCCAATGCCAGATACACCAATGCAACAGCAGCAATAGCCGCTGCAGGATGCAAGACAGAATACGCCATGCTAATATTCCCTTCCACTATGCTTGATGAAAGAAGATCTGCTGTATATTTGCTAATTGCCCATAGGGACAGTCCACCCAGGACCAATAATGTTCTTAACACCCTATTCATTTATACTCCTCCATTAGGTAATATGTTACCTATTTAAGATTAGGTAATATGTTACCTATATAAATCTTTCGGAGATATATAATCTGTTGTCATAAGTGAAATCTGAATGAAAAAACAAAAAAATAAAATAAAAAGAAGAAAAACTATGGATTCAATTATTTGAATATTTTCCCAACTTCATCCATATGGAATATGCCTGGACATTTTAAACATCCCAGGGCGTATCCTATATTTTGCCCAGGTGTAAGAGGTCCGTGCTCGAAAAGTACGTAAGTATCTCCCTCGCAATAAGGGCATTTTACTTTATCCTTAAGGCTAGATAGTTCGAAATCTTTTGCATCTACTAACGTTATTAAACCCACCTCCCTGGCCTAAAAGACCATACTAAAAATACAATGTCGGTATATACTAAAAAAGTTTTTTGATGGAATACATATTATTATGATAAAACAGTGCAAATATAATAAAAATTAAGTCTTCTTCTGAATTCTTTAATATATTATACAAATAAATATAGAAAGTTATGATATAGTGAAAAAATCAATAAAATGATAAACATAAAAAATAAAGTGGAAAAAATTATTTTTCCATATTTTCCCATATGACATTGGAAAGGTCCACAACAGGTATCTCATCTTTTTCGGGATCCTGTATACTGTCAAGATGGTGCTTGCAAAAGGAGCAATATGAGACGATCCTATCTGATCCCTTGCTCTTGTCCAGCGTTATCTTGCCTATGGCATTTGATATCTCTGGATAGTTGGGTTTTACACCGGCTGGCGCCCCGCAGCAGAAAACTTCGCCATCAAATATTTCCTTTATGTCGTATCCGATGTCGTTGAGCATCTCCCTCGGTATTGAAAAGGAATCCTTTAATGGGCAGGCATCCCTTATGCTGACATTGCCTGATGTCTTCTTGAATTTAATCTTTCCCTCATCATATAGCTTCTTGAACATATCAAGCGTAGAGACGACCTCATACTTGGGTTTTCTGTAAAATTCCGGATACATGTTCTTTATAACATTGTAACATGCAGGGCAGGAAACCAAGACGGTGTCCACTCCCTGGGACTCAATGTAATCCGTATATTCTTTGGCATACTTCTTGATATCATCAAAATGGCCGTTGTCTATTACAAAAAGCCCGCAGCACCTTTCCTTTTCCAAGAGCTTTGGCTTTATTCCGCAAGCATTGAGTATCCTGACGCTGTCCTGAGCTATCTCAACGTTCTTCAATGCCACCCAGCATCCGGCCACATACGCGGTCTTTGAGTCATCGGAGAACTCCAGGTCTTCAGTCACCCATAGCTCAGCCATTCTTGGAACATCCATTCCCTTGGGGTTGTACTTGGTGATGATATTGTTGGATATGTGCTTGGTCTTCTCTGGTTCACGCCCCTGTTTTGCTAGCAGGTGACGCTCATACTGTATAATGCCACTGATGTCAATGTCCTCAGGACAGATATCATTACAGGCACCGCAACGGGAACATAGATATACTGTGTCAAACTCATCTGGCTCTAGATCTTGTTCAAGTTCTATTTTCTCCAATTGCTTTATTTTATTGTCAGGAGTGTAAATCTCCTTGTCAGAAACGTGACATATCGGGCATATTTCACCGCATTTGCCACAATCGATACATTTTTTGACCTCATCTAAATAAACGGACATCAACTCACCTCTAAAAGAGATATATAGAATCTCGTTTATTTCATATAAGTTTTATCCCAATATGGAATTTACTTGCCAAGCTTGTAGATGTGCCTGTTCAAAGATTTGTGGACCCTTATGGCTATCATTTCCTCGATTATGAAACCATAACTATTAAAGTCATGCTCGAAGGGCAGAACTATAACTGTCTTGCCACTGCACATTTCATAGATCTTCCTAAAGGCGGCCCTGTATAGCATGTCCCTTCCCTCTCCGACCACAGTGGATTTCCCATAGGGCACGTCGGTCACGACAGACTCGTACGGCCTATCGATCTCGATCCTTGAAGTGTCGCCCCTTAGGATGTCTCCCTCGATCCCATAGTATGAAAGATTCATCCTAGTGCCCTCCACCATTTTTTCCTCTATATCGACACCATGGGCTTTCATCCCCATTAACCCTGCCTCTATCAATATGCCCCCTGTGCCACAAAATGGGTCCATGACCTCCCTAGTGGCCTCAGAGATGTTTACCAAAGCCCTGGCTATCCTGGGGTCGATAGATGATGGGTGGAAGTATGGGCGGTACTGGGGTTTCCTGCTTAAAAATGATTTAGAATCCTTTTGAAAGCGTGTCATCCCCACATATACAGTCCCATCAACATACATTCCATAGAACTCATTATCGGGGGATTTGAGGTCAACCCTCGCATCGCAGCATTCAATTATCTGCTCCGATATCCGCCTCTCCTCAAGCATTGAATTGATGTCCTTGTCAATCTTCTTTATTCGCAGGCTGAAGCTTCCAGGGACCATGACCCGACAGACGGGCTCGCAGAGGAGCCTGCCAGACCCCGCCCTCAAGGCACCCAAGTATTCCATGACCCGGTGAGTGAGCGCCAACCTTTTCATGACAACATCAGGAATTTCATCAGAATCCACAAGCAATGCCTGGGTCCCTATCTTGCGAAGTCTATAATTAATTCCATATGCGCTCAAAAGAGATGAGACCTCTAAACGGGCCAGTTCCTCATATTCCCCGTTAAGGTAAAAAAGATATTGCAATGTCCACACCTACATGTGCCTTAAGAAGTCCACATCGCCGGCAAGTATCTCGGAGCGCTCTCCGCCGTCATCCTCAAGGATAAGTGCCCCGCTGTCATCTATGTCAACTACCGTCCCTATCTTCACTACGCCCAGGAATGACACCCTGACCTCATTCCCGATGGTATTTGATATGCTTCTGGAGTAATCCATGACCTCTTTGAACCTCTTTTGTGAAAAAAGAGTGTATTCCTCCTTGAACTTGTTGAGAACAGAGCTCAAAAGAACGTTCCTGTCTATGTCCTTTTTCATAACGTCCTTGAGAGATATCGCAACATTGGCATCATGCACATCATTGTTGACATTTATCCCTATCCCCACAACGACATAGTGCATCAGGTCAATGTCCGATGACACCAGAATCGAGATGCCACAAAGCTTTTTCCCGTTCAGAAATATGTCGTTCGGCCACTTCATCCTCACTTGGACGCCATAAAGCTCATTGACCGCCTTGGCAACTGAATTAGCGACCACGAAGTTCAAGAGCGGGGCAATTGATGGCACGCATCTTGGTCTCAGGACAAATGAGAACCAAAGCCCGCCCGGAGGCGATGCCCATTCCCTGCCCATCCTTCCGCGGCCTGCCATCTGGACCTCTGAAACGACCAATGTCCTTTCAGGACATCCGTCCAAGGCATATTTTCTAGCCTGCATGTTCGTGGAACCTATCGACTCGTGCCGGTAAACTGGCTTGAAGTTTGTTTCCAGTGTGATGTACTCAGGCACGATAACATCTGGAAAGGAGATGAGCCTGTAACCCTTGTTGGTTTTTGATTGGATTACAAAACCTTGATTTTTAAGGATGTTCACCTTTTTTGAGATAGCCTGCCTTGATATGTCAAGTTTTTTGGCTATGTATTCCCCAGATATGTATGAATCCCTGTTATCTATTAAAAAAGTCAGAACATCCTCGACCATAACTTAAGAAGAATGGGATAGTAATAAAAATATTGCTATTTAAAAACCCATTTCCTTTATAAGCTCGTTCAATAGCCCGACATCTTCCCTTTCCTTTTTCAGGACAATATCCTTGAGGCCAAAAAGGTCATAGAGCGAATTGTCCTTCTTGAGCTCCTTGATAATCCTCTCTTCCATCTCAGTGGATTCATATGCCTTTTCTATTACCTTGTCTATGAGGTCGGCAGGTATTACCACCACCCCATCCTCGTCGCCAAGAACATAATCCCAAGGCTTTACGGAAGCGCCGCCACAGTTGATGTTAGTGCCCAGCTCGCCCAATCCCCTTATGGTCCCGTCCTTTGGTGTTGAGGATATGGCATATATCGGGAATTCAAGTATCTTGATATTGGTCGTGTCCCTCACAGAACCGTTGATCACAACTCCCGCCAAGCCCTTTAGCTTAGCCTCATATGTCATGAGACTGCCCCATATTGCCGCTTCGGTATATCCTCCTCCATCGATGACAAGGACGGACCCCTTTGGTGCCTCATGCAAGGCCCAGTAGCATGTCAACATGTCTCCAGGAGGGCTGCTAGCGGTAAAGGCCCTGCCTAATATCTTCCCCACTGAACCCTTGGACTTGATCGTTGAATACATTACACCCTTTCCATCCATTACATCTGAGACAGATGCAGTGGTCAACTTTTCAAGCTTGTCTAGATTGACGTCAGAACTCATAATATCCTCCCATGGAATATTACTGTGATTGAAATATAAAAAATAGATGTCAATATCTCTCAGAAGCAGAATGAACAGAGTAGAATTGATGCTAAGGGACATATAAGTGGACTGGCCGGGATTTGAACCCGGGGCCTCCTCCATGCCAAGGAGGCGCGCTTCCAGGCTGCGCTACCAGCCCATGTTTACATAAAAGTATTCCTGAACTCTTCCAAGAACTCTTCTACCTTCTTGAGTGACTGTGCAAATATAAAGTTTCCGGAAACAAAAACATCGTCGGAAAGTCTCGAGGCAGCAAGCCTGACCTCTTCCAGATCAGGTACATGTTCTGGAAAGATTGATTCCCATACATCGCTGATATCATACTTCTCAAAGGAATCTATCATAATCTCATTTAGCCTCTTCTCAAGGTCATTCACCTGTGACTGATATTTCTGATTTTCAATCTTGAGCTCATTGGCCTCATATATGGCTTCCTCATCAACGGCCTCATCCGCAGTTTGCTCGTCGCCTGTCGATTCTTCCCCATCCATTGACCCCTCTTCAAAATTGAAGATGCCCATGGGTATGATCTCCTCAACAGACCCACTGTCGCTAGATGGATCCTCTGCGTATGATGTTTCTTCCCTATACTCGATCTGCATCTGTTTCAAAGCCTTGAGACCAGATCTTACAATCGATTTCTCAATGGCTTCCTTTAGAAGAAAAGTGTCAAGATACTCAACGTTCTGCCCTGCCGGAATCCTTACCTTGTCAACTATGGGACAAACGCCCTGCAGCGCCTCTTCCATTTTTTCAGAGATTTGGTATCCTGGATGGTCGGCATCAGTGGCAATGATAACAATATCTGCGCCACATGCTGCATTGACTGCAATGAAAGGGTCTGTAGTTGGTATGATAGAAGTGATGGATGCACTAAAATCACTCCCTAGGGAGGTCATTTCCAATGCATCGCAGACCTTTTTTACATCCCTTAGTCCTTCAACAACAATACGGATATCAGTAACCATATTTGTTCCAGTCATACTTTCTCATCCTACTTGAAACGCCATATCCACAAGAACTGCATCTATGTTTGCGAATATGATAGGAATGATTTCCGCATCTCCTGCACCTAATGTGAACCTTTGAGTTCCTCTTACCAAATGATGGTGTTCCCTTACTCATCAGTATCACCTTAGGTCAGGGGATATCAACACAACGTTGTCACCACGGACAACGGCATAACCCAGATTCCTGATCAGCTGACCGTCTTTAAGTTCCTCAGCATTTTCAAGAACTAGATTCATATGAATATCGTAACCTTTAAGTATTCCTCTAAACTCTCTTCCACCCTTTAACTCAACAAGAACATTTTTCTCTACAGATTTATGGATTATATCCAATGGTCGCTCAGCCATATTTACTCACCTCTAGGGTAACAATTACACCTAATTACTAATGTATTTAAATCTATCTGAATAATACAAAAGTGCATTTTTTCAGATGTTATTAAATTGTATGAGATATGACAAACTTTCTATTGAATAAAAAGCTTTCGGAATGAAGGGCGTATAATTTAGTGATATATGATAAGAGCATTCAAATTAATGATAATACTCGTTCTTATCTATGATATCCTCAATATATTTAATAATAAAATGCAACTTGTTTATGTTCAATATGACAGTATTTAGGGAATACATCCTCTCGACCATGGCCGGAATCATATTTGTCTCAATGATGGCCATTTTTATATTTGGAGAAAGTGAACCAGGGATTACCGTAATTAAATACTTGGGTGTTCTGCTTTGGTTCATTGCATCGATCTTTGGAATAGTTCCGATACTCGAGTTCAAAATGAAAGGTGGCGTTAAGAAGGGTGACAGTTATGTCAGGACGACAAAGCTTGTCGATACGGGGATATACTCCATTGTCAGGCACCCCCAATATCTCTCATGGCCATTATTGTTCATATCACTCATGCTAATGAACCAGACCCACTTGATGATACTGTTGGGATTGATTGGCAGTTTGCTATCATACTACGATACAAGGAACGTTGATGAAAAGATGGTCAGTAAGTTTGGAGAGCAATACATAAGTTACATGGAAAGAGTTCCCAAGATGAACTTCATTATTGGTATATATAGGCGAATAAAGGGCAGATAGTTGCTGAATCCCACAAGAGATAATTATAAAGGAATTCTAAGAATGGTTGATACCGTTACCTAAGCATTGATATTTGATAAGAAAGGTGTTTAGCTAACTCCATAAACCTTGGAAGTGTGCAATCAATTGCGCCCTTGAAAATTACAGGCAATATCTAACAAAGATGCTAAAATGATATTGAAAAGATAAAAATTGAAAAAATTGGAAAATCTTGAATTAAATCATAAAATATGAATGGATTTGTATATAGTTATCCTCATTGGATTATTGCTTGAAGTGATTTGCAGCGTTGTTGACAAGAGTTAATCAATCAACTCATTATTTGGTGAAACAATGTCCGTTTATTTAGATGAGATCAAAAAATGTATCGATTGTGGCAAATGCGGTGAAATATGCCCGATATGCCACGTTTCTGACAAGGAGATTTACACTCCTGACAATAAAATAAAGCAATTGGAGAAAATAGAACTTGAGCAAGAACTAGAGCCAGATGAGTTTGACACAGTATATCTATGTTCCCGTTGCGGTGCCTGTAATGATATCTGTCCT
>Ga0272442_10004891_pt1 | contig 18120 bp, 14 predicted proteins | sample SSMForm2O_FD_200262 | JGI IMG/M metagenome (GOLD analysis project Ga0272442, IMG submission 200262) | Marine sediment archaeal communities from Little Sippewissett salt marsh, Falmouth, MA, United States - SSM-Form-2O | ecosystem: Environmental > Aquatic > Marine > Wetlands > Sediment ... | reverse complement strand
CGGGTCGGGTCGCGTGCAAGACTTTCCTTGCACTCGGCTTCAGTGGTGGCCTCGACCCGATGCGAAAACGGTCACACCAGATTACGCGGAGAAGAACTGAACACGTGGATTGCGTGCAAAATCCAGGTTATACTTTAGGCCTGGCCCCGCCAAACCTTAACGGTTCATCTGGAAGACGCCACTCTTGACGACTTCGGCAAAGAGATCAACTCTCATTCCGGCATCAGGCTGATTATCCCTGCCGGATTGCGGCCATCCGGACGGGTGACTATCCACGCGACAGATACGCCGCTTGTTAAAGTACTGACAATCGTCACCGCCCGGCTCGGCCTCTCCATGGAATATGGCCAAAAAGCGATCGTGGTGTTCCAGAAGCCGCCCTTGTCTCCCTCCTCAGACTGATGACGTTTCTGCTGCGGCGGTTACGGTCTTCAAGTCCCGGCTCATGATCTTGAGGCAGAGCCTGGCGCACGTGCGAGGACAGCCTCCGGGGCCATGTTGTCGGAGATTGTCCTTGGCGTCGGACGACTTCCGCAACAACCAGATCGACAGTCTGTCAGGGGGTCCGAAAGTAGGCGAGTTTCCTAACGTTCTTGCCGTTCTGTGACCGCGTGAAACGGGGCGAGAAAGGGTGACTCGTATCTTTTTCGTAGCAGAAGCGCCTTGCTCCCTAATCTCCCAATCCTAAACACCTGAGCCGCGAGTGCTTTTTGGGGGGCACCCCGATTCCCCGGAGGACTTTTGGTAGACATTCTGGGCTGGCGAGCTAAGATAAATGGGCCGCGCTGGAATTCTGGAATGGCCTGGTCGACCAGTGAGGCAGAACGCCTGAAATTGACGGGGGCTGCGGCATGACCACTAAACAAAAGGTGCTGCTTTGTTCAATCGGCGGTGGGGGTGTTGCTCTTCTGGTGCTGGTGTGCGTCCTCATGGCCAGTAGGCGCGCTCGTATGAAGAAGAGGATCTGCATGCTGACGGACGCACAATTGGAGCAGTATGTCACCCGAGTTGCCCCCGGCAGCAAAACGCATGGCCTTGCGCTCGACGAAATGGGGCGCAGGAACTTAGTCAAAGAGCAGGAAGCCCGAAGCAGGGAAGCCGCGGCACAACGTCAGCGCGACCAGGAACAGGCTGCGGCCCGCGCAAAGGCCCAGCAGCAGCAGGCTGCGGCCCGCGCAAAGGCCCAGCGAGAACTGAAGGACAAGCTTGCAAAGAACAAGAGGCTGTGGACGGAGTTCACCACGGACCAAGCCAGCTATTACGACAAGGATGTAGAACTGATAGGCGTGATAAATGTCAGCGACTACTACAACTACTATTTTTCGGGTAAGGAAGAAACCTGCTACTCATTTGAGCTGTCCAGTGGCGAGTTTCTTGGTCAGCGCATTCACGTATACACCATGAAGACCGAATTCGGCAAGGGGCTAAGAACGAGGATACTCGACAAAGGCGGTAAGGACGTTGCCGGGTTGTTCACTGTGAACTCACTTTCAAAGAAGAACGACGGGTGTGTATGGCTGACTGCCTACATGCTGTACGAATGAAGCCCATGTTCCCTTATGCCGTGGAGAATCAGCAACCGCCACGCCTCATTATTTCGATGATGGAAAGCATACAGGCCACACCGACGGCGGGCCAGCCAAAGCGAAGAATCATCGCCAGCCGCGACAGACAGCCGCTGGCCGCGCCTGCCATTCTGCCCCATGAGAACGGTGTGCTGGTTTGCGCGGTTGCCGGAGTTACGGGAGTGGCCGGGGAGAGCGCCCCTGCGAGCTACCTGGAACCTGCTGCGCCGTAGCAAAGTCGTAGCAGATCCTGATGGCTTCCGTGTCTTGAGGTGCAGGACTGTCCATCCCCACGGTCACTGAGAGAGCCACGCGGTTTCGAACATCTCAACACCGTGGACCATCGTGGAGTCGGCCTGCTAGGTCCGGGTCTTGTAGGCCTTGTCATATCTGTCAGATGATTCGAGGCCAGTGCGGAGGCCCTTCAGCTTCCGCTTGGAATAGGGCTGGTTCGGTCGAATCCTCTGGAGCATTGGATCATTGGTCATCTCGCCCCGGATGAATGCCAGATCATCGTCTGTGAGCTCAAAGGCGTCAGCAACCAGGGCGTCAACCTTGTCAAGAGTGCCATCCAGAGACTGCTGGTAGTTGTCGCTGTCAAAGTCGGCTACGACCTTCTGCCAGTCGACAAGAGAGCCCGGGGTGGGAAGGTTGACCGAAAGGATGTCCTCTCTCGAGAGCTCCAGACCTTTGTGAAGAGCCAAACCTTCTACCATGCTCGCGGCGATCTCCTCGTTGTTGACGGCAACCCACCCAAACAAGTCGTCGCCTAGGTGCACAACCCACCAGCCATCCTTCTCATTGGCGCTTGGCTCGGCAACACGGAATGACTTCCTCGCAGCGAACTCGTCGGACCACGACACCTCGATATCATCAGCATCCATGACGAGACCGGGCAGTGTGGAGTGGTTCCCTTTCTTGAGTTTGTCAGCAAGGACTTCTTCGCGACGGTGTAGGTTGCGGCAGGCGCTCAGGTATTCCTTCCTGAGCTGCTGAAGGGCGCCCTTATGACGCACAAGGGCATCTGACCAAGGCAACCGACGTACGGTCCGTGGGTAGACATTACATCGTGCGCGGAACAGGACGCCTTCCCTCTGTGTGATCCCAAAGTAGAACTTGTAAGGTCGCGACAGGACCAAGATGTCGAAGGGGAAGTCTGCCAGTGACTCCTGCGGGAAGAAGAGCGTAGCCGTGTTGAGCATCACACTCTCGTTGGTATCAAAAGAGGCACAAGTCAGTCCGGTCGAAATCCTGTGGAAGGCGAAGCCGCGCTCGGGGAGGATGTCTGCAAACCGCCAGAGGCTGGGGTCGTCCATAGCCATTACGTCAATATCCGTGTGTACTCGCTCACCTTCAATCATGCAGGCCACGATGTTCTCGCCCTTGAAAACCTTCCGCCCTCCAGACCTATAGCGCTCAGCTAAATGGACCCACCTATGCTCAGGTAAACGGAGCCAGAGGGTGAGAGCGGGGGGAGCAGGTTTCTTCTTTCCGGGGGCTCTTCGGGGCCAGGCCTAAAGTATGAAGTTTACATCAACCCGATCTCACAGTGCCTTCCATCCGTTCCTCTCAACTCCCGAGAGCCGGCGTGTCAAGGCCGCCATCAGGGCTTCCGTAGCTCCGGCACGATCTCAGAACGTCCTAACCGACTAACCGACCAGACCGCTCCTCAACGACAAACTTTATACTTTAGGCCTGGCCCCGCCAAACCAGTTCCGATCAACGCTATCACTGGCGCGCGCAATTGTTGGCAACGGGCCGTGCAAAATCCAGGTTAAACTTCTCAAAAGTTTCAAGTCTAAGCCTGGCCCCGGAGAGCCGCGTTTTTTCTATGGCATGCGTCCGGTCTCTTCTCTAGTCTTTGCACAGGAACCATGCCTGGGTGGTGGAATTGGCAGACACAAGGGACTTAAAATCCCTTGGGAGAAATCCCGTGTGGGTTCGAGTCCCACCCCAGGCATACTCCGCCCAATTCCGTCCCCGGCAGGTCGGCTCGCTTCCAGGTTCGGTCCGAGAACCAATTCTTCGGTTGTGTGGAAGTGGGATCTGTGGTAGCTACGGGGACTATGATTGACCGCAGGTCCATTTGCCTGGTGTGCTTCGTCGCCGTCCTGCTCCTCGCCGCGCCCCTTCCCCCTGCTTGCGCACAGGAAGCCGTGTTCCCGCTCGTCGAGGACTACATCGTCGCGGGCAAGCTCGGCCAGTACATCAAGGACGCCATGGCCTACCTGCGGAAATACCCGTCTTCACGCTTCGCGCCCAGGGTGGCGTTCGACCTCATGCTGATCGGCCAGCGGACCAAGAAGCCCAAGCTGGTAGAGGACATGCGGGCCTACCTGGTGATGGACCGGCCGCGCAGCCTCCAGACCTCGTACGTCGTGGCGCAGTTCAAGAAACCCGCCGAGTTCCGCCAGTTTGTCAATAAGCGCATGTCGGTCGTTTTCAAGAAACACCCGCATCTCGTTCCACAGTCGTTCATCCGCGCCGTCGAGGCCGGGCTCGGCCACTTCCAGGCCAAGCTGCTGGACAACACCTCGTTCCTGCTTCGGACCTACTGCATGGCGCATATCGCCGGGGCCGACAAGCTCTCGGGTTCGACGCTGCCGGTCCTGCGCGAGCGGATCGCCGACTCCCCTGAGCTGCTCGCCGTTCTCAACACGTACACGGACGATAAGCTCTCCATGTCACAAAAGGTCGCGCGCCTTCACAACATGCGCAAACAGGGCGATGCGAAGTTCCTCAAGCGCGCCCTGCTCGGACAGCTCTCGAAGGACGAGAAGAAGAAGCCGGACATCGTCAGAACCGTGGTGGAGAACGCAATCGGCATGCGCAAATACGAGGACGCCCTTTCATTCGGCGCCGCCATGCCGCCCGCGATGCGCGACGAGCCGCAGGTGATGTTCTGGAAAGCGTGGACACTGTTCGGTCTCGAGAAGGATGCCCCGGCCATCGAACAGCTCGCAGAGCTCCGTAAGGCGCATCCGAAGTCCGAATGGGCTTCGATCGCCGAGACCTACGTTGACGGAATCGGTCATTTCGGCAGGCGGCAGAAGGCCAGCGCCGACGCCATCCTCGCCGTAACCCGCAAAGCCCGGCAAGGCATAGGAGTCTTCGAGGCACGCTTCACCCACAAGAAGGAAAACGACGATGGTGAAACCGAGGTGCTCAACGCCTACCTCGGCATGGTGCCGGGCGACGATCGGTTCGAGATGGCGCTGCACAGGAACGGGAGAATGTCGCTCGGCTACCACACTTCCCGGACGAAGGCCGCCTTTCTCGTCCGGTCCGAGGCCAAAACCTTGAAGTACACCGAGCCCGGCCCCATCCCCACGCCCATCGTCGAGGTAAACCGCAGCCCGGAGGGCGGGTTCCACGTTGGAGCCGGCCTCGGGATGTCGACCTCGATGGAGAGCGCGGGCCGGAAGGCGTCATCGGCTATACGTTCCCCCTACCTCTCCACGCCCGAAGGGCTCCAGGAGCTGCTCGACTACACGACACGCCGGCAGGGCTGGGTGCCGGCGGAGCCGGTGGAGAAGGACGGCGTAACATCCTACGTATGGCTCATCCCGGCGACGGAAACACCCAAGCTGGAACGCCTCGAGTTCCGGGTGTCCGGGAACTCTCTGGTCTACGTCGAATTCGACACGTTCCGACTGGACAGCGCCAGGTACGAGCGGAAGAAATCGTTCGACCTGGCCCCGCCGGAATGGCCGAAACGCGAGGCCGAGATGAAGGACGAGTTCGAGCCCGGGACCATGTTCCGGCTGCTCGGCGCGGTCGCCGAGTGGTTCGGGATGACCGAGTAGGCCGGTTCCAGGTCGCAGGTGCTTGCCCTGCAGTGACGCGAAGCGTCTATTGCATGGGTCAGCTCCGGAATATGGGAGCAGGAGGGATTGTGGGACTTGACGACGGTCAATGGCGCGTTTAGAGTTAGCACCGTGTGTCGGTGTGCGTAGTTGAATAACAAATAGGAGGAGGAACACATGAAGGATTTTCCCGCTCTGAACAAGGTCCTCGACAGGTCCGCCGAAATCGCGAAGCCGCTCTCGGCAGTGATGATCGTGATCTGTTCTCTCATGGTGGCCTGGTCCATTCTCGGCCTGGTCTTCGGGGGCGCCGATGCCGTGGACATGCCGAAGTTCAAGTCGATCGAGAAACGATTCGAGGTCGTGGGATCGGACGCTCGCAACATGAGCCCCGAGGATTTCGTGAAGTCCCAGGAGAAGAAGGAAGTCGAAGAGAAGTACACAGGGAAGATCGAGAAAATCATCAAGAAACGGGGACTCACGGGAGGCGACAAGGTAGTGATCATCAAGCGCCTCATGCAGCTCGAGCCCGAACACCGTGGCCTTTTCCTCAAGGGGCTGGACAAGTTCCTTGCCAGCGCCGGGAAGTTCAATAAGAAGATGGAGAAGGAGGGACGGTCCGGCATCGAGATACCGGACGCGGCCAACCGCTACACGGAGATGTTCAAGAAGGCCGCGGCCAACGCCGAGGAGTCAGAAGAACGCGCGAAGGAGCTGCGCGCCGCGCGCGTGAGCAGGCTCACCAACTGCATCGGACTGCTGATGTTCTTCCTGATAGTCCCGCTGCTGATCCAGATCGCCGACAACACGACGAAGCCGTAACTGGACCTGAGAAATAAGCAACTACCCGCTCTCGGCGGCGACAATGGTGGATAGCTCGGCGAAGCTTTCGGCCACCCATGTCGGCTGCGCAACGGCGCCCTCGAGATCGTCGCGCGAAGAGATGCCCGTCAGCATCAGGACGGTACGGATACCGGCCCGCTCACCCGCCGGGATGTCGGTATCCAGGTTATCGCCGACAGCAATGACCTCGTTGTGGTCCATCCCCAGGCGTTTGACGGCCATGTCGAAGATGTAACGTTCCGGCTTACCGATCACCACCGGGTCGACGCCGCAGCCGGCGGTGACGGAGGCCACGATCGCCCCGGTCCCCGGCACGAGCCCGTCCTCCGCGCGAAGGCACTTGTCCGGGTTCGTGGCGATGTATGCGGCGCCGCTATCTATCAGCCGGCACGCCCTCGTCATCTTGTCATAGGTGAAGAACCGGTCGAAACTGACAACCACGAAGTCGGCCGCTTCGTCGGTAATCACCAGGCCGGCCGCCTCCAATGCGGCCACCAGCCCGTCTTCGCCCACGCAGTGCACCCTGCCCGAACCGATATACTCCGCCGTGGCCTGCCCGGAGGTGAGGATATCGTCCGTCGTGCAGTCGATTCCGTATCCGGCCAGCTGGTCGTGGATCCGTTCCGGAGTACGGTTCGACCGGTTCGTGACAAACAGGCACCGGACCCCCATTCTCTGCTGTTCCCGGACGAAATCGGACGCCCCGGCGACTTCCTTCCGGCCCCAGTAGATGGTGCCGTCGAGGTCGAGAAGTATGCCATTGATGGCCATATCAGCGAGAAGATAGGCGATTTGGCACCTATACGCCACAGGAAAGGCAAAGCGGAATGGTTCGTGCAACCTTCTTCCTTGACGGACCAAGTGCGAGTTATGGTATTATTGGGCCGATGAGGCGCGCTGTTATTATTGCAGGCAGTCTGGCGCTGCTGACCCGAATCGCAATCGCCGGACCCACGGACGGCCGGTTTTACGTTGTGAAGCTTTGCTACACCGGCGACAGGTCCGTGCTCAAGGTGCTCGACGGCAGGCAGTACGAAAAGCTCACCAAGAAGATGCAGGCAGGCGGCTCGTCGGAAGCCTTCGCCAGCGGCGCGCGCGAAAGCTCGCTCGCTCCCAAGTGGATGATCCTCCGCGGCACCTTCCCCACCCGCGAAGCGGCCGAGGCAATGCTCGGCAAGAAGAAGGTCGATCCCAAGGTCAAAGCGGCTCAAGACGCGGCCAGGAAGGCCAAGGCCGAGCAGGTTCTCCTCCTCGAGAGCATGAAGACAAAGCACGAGCCCACGAAGTATGACAAGGAACGGGCAACCGAGGGCAAGAAGAAGCTCAAGAAGATCCGCGACTCGATGAAGACCGAGACCAAGCACAAGGTTAAGCACTACCTCGGCGACCCGCTCACCGACAAACTCGTCAACACCGACAGGCTCGTCGAGGACTCGCCGTTGACCACCACCGACATCCACAAGCTGGACAAGGTAAAGGTCGAGCACAAGGGCAACTACCTCACCGTCAAGGACGGCAAGTCGAAGAGCAAGCAGAAATAGTGCGCGGCCGGCCCGGAGGGCCGGCCCTACCGGCTCTCCCGGCCTTTTTTCCTTTCTTCCCGATCGCCCTTTCTGCTTTATTAGGCTCCCATGAAGACACTGGCGCTCAGGCTCTACGGCAAGAACGACCTGCGGCTCGAGGAGTACGAGCTGCCCGAGATGCAGGACGACGAGATACTGGCCGACATCACGTCGAACAGCATCTGCATGTCATCCCACAAGGCGGCGGAACAGGGCGCCGCGCACAAGCGCGTGCCCGACGACATCGCCGAGAACCCCGTGATAGTCGGGCACGAGTTCTGCGGGACAATCCTGGAGGTGGGCGATAAGTGGAAGGACAGGTTCTCGCCGGGCCGTAAATACAGCATCCAGCCCGCGCTCTGCTACCCCGGCCGCGTCCTCGAAGCGCCCGGCTATTCATTTCAGCACATCGGCGGCAACGCGACGAAGATACTCATTCCCGGCGAGGTCATGGAGATGGACTGCCTGTTGCCGTACGACGGCGAGGGCTTCTTCAAGGCTTCGCTCTCGGAACCGGTCTCCTGCATAATCGGCGGGTACAACACGCAGTATCACTTCAAGCACGGCGAGTACGCCCACGAAATGGGAATCGTCGAAGGCGGCGCCACGGCGATCCTCGCCGGTGCCGGCCCGATGGGCCTCGGCGCGATAGACTACGCGGTACACGGGCCGCGGAAGCCGAGGCTTCTCGCGGTGACCGATATTGACCAGGTCAGGCTGGACCGGGCCGCGTCGATATTCACGCCCGACGAGGCATCGGCCCGGGGCGTGGACCTGCGCTATATCAACACCGGCAAGGGCGACGCGATCGCAACGCTCAAGGACGCCGCCGGCGGAGAGGGCTACGACGATGTCTTTGTGTACGCCCCGGTGGCGGCACTCATCGAACAGGCGTCGGCCATCCTCGGCTTCGGTGGTTGCCTCAACTTCTTCGCCGGACCGACAAGTCCGGACTTCAAGGCCGCAATCAACTTCTACGACGTGCACTACGGCGACCACCATGTGGTGGGCTCCTCGGGCGGGAACACCGACGACATGCGCGAGGCGCTCGAGCTCATGGGCAAGGGCCTGCTCAACCCCTCGGTCATGATCACCCACGTCGGCGGAATGGACAGCGCCGCGCAGACCATCCTCGATCTCCCGTCGATCCCGGGCGGGAAGAAGCTGGTCTACACGAGCATATCGATGCCGTTGACCGCTCTCACGGACTTCGCGTCTCTCGGCGAAACGAATCCGCTGTTCGCCGAGCTCGCCCGCATCACGGAGGAACACAACGGGCTGTGGTCGGTGGCGGCAGAGAAATACCTGCTGGAAAACGGCGAGAAGATGGAGACGTAGGACAGAGGTGCGGCAGGGGTCGGAGCGCCAGAGCGCAGCACGGTGCCCGGCACAGCCCGCGACTCTCCAGGGATGGGACGGAAGGGAATGGACCAATGAGATCGGTTGTTCTTACGGATATAGGCGAGATGGAGATGGTCGAGGCGCCGGACCCGAAGCTGGAGCGCGACACTGACGTGCTGCTCGACATCAATGTCGTAGGTGTCTGCGGGTCCGACGTGCACTACTACACGACGGGCCGTATCGGCTCCCAGGTGGTCCGGCATCCGTTCCGCGTGGGTCACGAGTGCTCGGCGACCGTCAGGGAGGTCGGTTCGAAGGTGACCGGGCTGAAACCGGGCGACCTGGTGGCGGTGGACCCGGCGGCGCCGTGCGGCGAGTGCGACCAGTGCAAGTGCGGCAGGGAACACACGTGCCGCAACCTGACATTCCTGGGCACACCCGGCCAGGGCGAGGGCTGTCTCTGCGACCGGATCGTGATGCCCGCGGGGTCCTGCTTCCCCGTGCCCGATGGCGTCACACCCGAACAGGCAGCTATCATCGAACCACTCTCGATCGGCGTCTACTCGGTGCAGCTTTCGATCCCGATGCCGGGCGCCCGGATCGCCATCCTCGGCTGCGGTCCGATCGGGCTGAGCGTGCTGATGCCGGCGCGGGTGCAGGGCGCAGAGAAGATCTACGTAACCGATAGGATCGACGACCGGCTCCGCGTCGCCGAAAAAGCCGGCGCGTGCTGGACCGGCAACCCCGATAAGGAAGACGTCGTTGCCGCAGTCTCCGAGCGTGAGCCGCTGCTTCTCGACGCCGTGTTCGAGTGCTGCGGCCGGCAGCAGGCGCTCGACCAGGCCCTCGAGCTTCTGAAGCCGGGCGGCAAGCTCGTGATCGTCGGCATCCCCGAGGTGGACCGTGTCTCCTTCTCGATCGACAAGCTGCGCAGACAGGAGATCTGCGTGCAGAACGTCCGCCGCCAGAACGGCTGCGTCCAGGCGGCGATAGACCTGGTGGCATCCGGCAACGTGGACGTGGACTTCATGGTGACGCATCGCTTCCCGCTTGAACGGACCAAAGAGGCGTACGACATGGTACACAACTACGAAGACGGGGTGGTAAAGGCGATCATCGAAGTTGGGGAATAGCAGGGACAGGCAGGGGAGAGCAAGGGGTAGGACACAAGGAGATGGAAGACATTCCGACACTGGAAGAACGGCTGAGCGACTTTGACCCGGCGGTGCGGCAAGACGCGCTTGGAAGACTCGCGGCAGGCGCCGCACCGGTCGGGACGGGAACGAATGTGAACATGCACTTTCATTCGTTCTTCTCCTACAACGCTCTCGACTACTCGCCGTCGAGAATCGCGTGGGAGGCGCGCAAGACCGGGCTCTACGCGGCCGGGCTGTGCGACTTCGACGTCCTCGACGGGCTCGAGGAATTCCTGGCGGCCGGTGCGACGCTCGGGCTCAGGACAACGGTGAATCTCGAGACTCGGGCCTTCCTGCGCGAGTACGCCGATCACGACATCAGTTCGCCGGGCGAGCCGGGCGTTACGTACATCATGGGCGCCGGCTTCGGCCGCTTGCCCCGCGACGGCTCCCCGCAGGCGGAGGGCCTGGCAGGCTACAGGAGACGGGCACGCGACAGGAACGTCGCGCTCATGGACCGCATAAACACGAAGGTTCCCGAAATCGCCATCGACTACCAGCGCGACGTGCTGCCGTTGACCCCGGCCGGCGCCGCCACCGAACGCCACATGGTGCGAGCCTATATCAACAAGGCGAAGCAGGCCTTCCCGGACGCGGCCGGAACCGCGGAATTCCTGGCCGGCCTCCTCGACAGGCCGCTGGCGGAGACCACCGCGCTCATTGCCGACATGCCTTCCCTCGAGGACGCGATACGGGCCAGGCTCGTGAAGCGGGGCGGAGTCGGCTACGAGCAGCCCTCCGAGGATGCGTTCCCGACGGTCGATGAGTTCGTGGAATGGGTGGCATCCTGCGAGGCGATGCCAATGATCACCTGGCTGGACGGCACGAGCACGGGCGAGAAAGACGGCGCCGAGCTGCTGCAGTGCATGAGGGACAAGGGCGCCGTAGCGCTCAATATCATTCCGGACCGCAACTGGAACATTTCGGATCCCGCGGCGCGTGACACGAAGCGGGCCAACCTCGCGGCCGTGATAGAGTCGGCCGAGAAGATGGGCCTGCCCATAAACATCGGCACGGAAATGAACAAGCGGGGGCTGCCGTTCGTGGATGACCTGGACGGCGAGGTGCTCAGCCTGTACCGCGAGCCTTTCCTGAGAGGCGCGCGCGTGATGGTGGGTCACTCGGTCCTGCTGAGATATGCGAACTTCTCCTACGTCGGCGCTGCGGCCGCCGAGGAGTTCTCGAGCGTGACCGAAAAGAACGCGTTTTTCGAGGCGGTCGGCGCGCTGCCGCCGCTGACGGCGGATGCGGCCGGGAAGCTTGAGGACATGGGGCCGGAGAAGGCTTTGGCATCGCTCCGCGACGCATGTGTGTGAGTATGTGAGTATGGGGGTGAGGAACTGTGAGTACGTGGCTTGGATTGGAAGGCAAGGTCGCGATCGTTACCGGCGCCGCCGCCGGCATAGGGGAAGCTTGTGCCCGGGCGCTGTCACACGCGGGCGCGAAGGTGATCGTGGCGGACGTGAATGATGAGAAAGGCGCGCGGACCGCCTGCGACATCGCGAGCAACTCGGGGAACGAGTGCCGGTTCGTCAGCACCGATGTCTCATCCAAGACCAGCGTGGACGCGATGATAGCGGCGGCCCTGGAGGCCTTCGACGGCATCGACATACTGGTGAACAACGCGGGCATATTGATCCCCCGGCTCCTCGTGGACCCGGCCGGCAAGGAGGAGCTCACCGAGGAGATATGGGACAAGGTCGTCAATATCAACCAGAAGGGCATCTTCCTCTGCGCCCAGGCCGCCGCGCGGCAGATGATGAAGAGCGGCAAGGGCGGCGTGATAGTCAACATGACCTCGGAATCCGGGCTCGAGGGATCCCAGGGCCAGAGCGTCTACGCGGCGACCAAGGCCGCCATATATTCCCTGACCCGCTCGTGGGCCAAGGAGCTGGGCACCCATGGTGTCCGCGTGGTGGGCGTTGCGCCGGGCATCGTGGAAGCCACGGACCTGCGCTCCGAGGAATACGAACGCGCACTGGCATACACCAGGGGCATAACCGTCGAGGAGCTGCGCGCCAGCTACGAGAAGGTCTCCATCCCGCTCGGAAGGTCGGGGAAGCTCACGGAAGTGGCAGACACGGTGTGTTTCCTGGCATCAAGCCGCGCCGGCTACCTGCACGGGACGACGGTTAACGTCTCCGGCGGGAAGTCCCGGGGCTGATACTACCGGCGAGGCCCCTACTCCTGGTCGCGGTCACGGCGGCCCCGGCCGCCACGGCGCCAGCCCCCCTGGCCGCGCGCCCGCGTGAGGAACTCGTAGGCCGCATCGATAGGGTTCGGCTTCTTCTTGAATTCCTCGTACTGTTGCGGCGTCAGGATATCCTTCATGGCCGCGTCGTTCCGAAGCTTCATGTCTTCGACCGCCGCCTTGATATCCTCCATGTTGAGATTGCCCTCCCGGAGTTGCTGTAAGGTTGCGCTGATCTTCTCGCGTATCTCCGCCGCGTGATCGTTGACCCGCGCCTGCTGGTCCTCGTTCAGCTCCAGCTCCTCGGCGAACTTCTGCATCTCCTGCCGCTCCCGCTCCTCGCGCTTGGCCCGGAACTGCGCCCGCATCTCTTCCCAACGCCGGCCCCGGTCCTCCCCGGCTCCGCGTCGTTCATCCCCCTCGCCGCGCCGCTCGTCCGCACGACGGCGCCGGAGCTCCTCCATGCGACGCGCGACGTTCTGCTCGACAGCCTTCTGGATTTCGGCCTGCACGCGCGGCTGCTTCAGTGCCTCGTCCACCTTCGCCGCCACGACAGCGTCCAGTTCCTTCTTCGAGGCCGCGAGCTCTTTCTTCAGCGCCTCGTTTCCTCTCTCCTGCTCGGACAGGCGCTTTTCCTGCAGCGACAGGCGCTGCTTCTGCTCTTCCAGGCGTTTCTCGTAGTCCCCGATGCTTTTCTCCTGGGCCGTCAGCCTTGTGTCCATGGCGTCGAGCTGCGCGGCCATGCGCGGACCGGCGCAACCGGCCAGCACGAGCGCCAGTCCCACCGGTATCACTATCGTAATGGGCTTCATGTTTGTGTTCCTCCGGGCATAGAGTGTAGGGTGTTCCGACAAATGGGTCAATACGAACCCCAGTATCGGAAGCGGAATGAGAGAACCACGGAATCCTTCTCGTCCTCGTCCTTCGTCCTCGTCCTCGAACTCCACTGTTTGCGGGCCCTTTGCGAGGACGAGGACGAAGGACGAGGACAATCCAGAAAGGCACTATGAATCTTGGGACACAGTACTACCGGGCGCCGTTCCCTGAGGACAAGCACTGGGAAGACGACATGAAGAAGATGGCCGACTGCGGGCTGAATACCGTGCAGCTTTGGGTATTGTGGGCCTGGGTCGAGGCCAAGCCGGGTACCTTCGAGTTCGGCGACTACGACCGCCTGGTGGAGACCGCCGGAAGGAACGGGTTGAACGTCGTGCTGAGCACCATCGCCGAAATCCAGCCCTACTGGATACACAGGGAAGTGCCGGGCAGCGAGCTGGTCACCAGCATGGGACACAAGGTGGTAAGCTCCAACCGCGGCGAGACGCACTTCGGCCTGACGCCGGGTGGGTGCACGGACAATCCGGGCGTGTGGGAACGCATGTCCGCGTTCCTCACGGAGGTCGCCACACATTACGCGCCCGCACCAAACATCTGCGGATGGGACGCCTGGAACGAGCTTCGCTGGGACGTGCAGGCCGACGGCCTCGCCTGCTACTGCGAGCACACGGTGAAGGCGTTCCGCGAGTGGCTCGACTCGAAGTATGGCGGGCTCGACGGGCTGAACAGCGCGTGGAAACGCAGGTATGGGCAATGGGACGAGGTGCTGCCGGGCAAGAAACCCAACCGTCCCTACACCGAGATGATGGCATTCCAGCACTTTCTCACGTGGCGTGCCTGCGAACACGCCCGCAAGCGCTATGACATCATCAAGGCGATCGATCCGGACCGCCCCGTGACGGTCCATGGCGGACAGCCGAGCCCCGGCTACGGCGGCAATGCCGAGATGACGGCCCTGAACCGGGGGAACGACTGGTTCTTCGCCGACCGCCTGGACGGCGTCGGCTGTTCAAGTTTCCCCAAATGGTTCAATATCGATGACGCGGCGTTCGGTTCGCGAATAGAGTTCGTGAGATCCGCCGCGCGCGGCAAGGCCGTATGGCTGAGCGAGCTGCAGGGCGGCCGGTCCGCGATAGGGTTCGGCATCCATCCATCGGTGGACGCGGCGTCACAACAACGCTGGATATGGAACGGCATCGCCTGTGGAGCCGATACGGTCCTCTTCTGGTGCTGGCGCGACGAGGTCTTCGGCCGCGAATCGGCGGGATTCGGGCTCATCGGGCTGGACGGACTCGCGGAGGAGCGCATGGCGGCGATGCGGATAACCGGCGACGCCATCCGCAAGCACAAGGAGCTGCTCGACGGGTATCGTCCCTGCCCCGCCGAGGTCGGGGTGATGTTCAGCCCCCAGTCATACTACATCAACTGGGCGGAGGAACAGAACGCCGGCCGCGCGAAGACCGCACTCGACGCGTACTGCCGCGCGCTCGTGCGCAAGTCCATACCTTACGACGTGGTGGAGGAGGAGCATCTGGAGTCACTGCACGGCCTGAAGGTGCTGTTCATGCCCCGTGCCCTCGTCCTGAGTGAAACCGCAGAGGACAAGCTGGAGGCTTTCGTGAGGAACGGCGGAACGCTGGTATGCGAATCGGAATGCGGCGCATTCAGCCCGCAGGGGTTCTACCGTTACCCCGACGAGCGGTTCCTGTCCCGGCTTACCGGCGCCACCGAGGTCGGCCGCCGCATGCCCGACCCGGACACGATAGCGGCCAGTATCGACGGAAAGACGCTTCGCCTGGACACCGCGCAATGGCTGACGCCGCTGACGCACACATCGGGGAACGCGCTGGCCGAGTGCCCCGACGGCGCGCTCCTGCTCGAGGTACCGGTGGACAAGGGGCGCGTGCTGTTCGCGGCCTCGTTCCCGGGCGAAGCGTACGGCAGACAGGCGAACCCGGGATTCGAGGATTTCCTCGAATGGACGGTACGCAGCGCCGGCTGGACGCCGGAGGTGGAGATCGTCGAGCCGGCGGCGAACGAGAACGCGTTCCTCTACGTCAAGCACGGATCGAGCAACGGCCGCAACCTGCTGTTCGTTTTCTTTCAGCAGGACCAGGAACGGGCAGTGCTCCGCTTCCGCACAGGCATGTTCGAGAAAACCGGGATGATCGATCTGCTTTCGGGAGAAGAGCACAAGCTGACCGCCGGGGATTCCGGCGCCACGGAACTGACGCTGGCGAAACCCGAACGACAGTTCGCGGTCCTGGCGGAGGAAGAGTAGGAAAGCAGGAGAGTAGCCAGTTGCCAGTTGCCAGTGGTGGGACTGTCCCACTACCGGCCACTGGTCAGGCCACTGGCCACTCGTCACCGGCTACTGGTCACCGGCCTCTTTCTTGGCCTTCTTTTCGGCTTTCTTCTTCGGCTTCTTCGCGGGCTTGGCCTTCTTGCGGGCCGCCTTCTGCATTTCGCGGATCTGTTTGTCCAGGTCGCCTATGGCCGTGTTGACTTCGCCAAGCTCCTTGCGCACTTTCTGGACCTTGGAGTCCTCGGCGACCAGCTCCTTCGTCTCCTTGGCCAGCGCGGCACGCGCCTCGTTGTGCTCCTTCATGAGCTCCTGAAGCTTCTCGGAGTTCTCGGCCGCCGCGACTTCCTTCTTCGCCTCCGCGATCTCCTTCCGCGCCTTGGCGACATCTTTGTCTTCCCCGCGCTCGATGCTTCTCTGCACGTTCCGCATCTTGTCGGACATGCTCTTCTTCTCGGCCTCAATGGCCTCGATCTTCTTCGTCAGCTCGGCCCTGTCCTCGCGCAGTGACTCCGCCTTGCGTATGTCGCCTATCGCCTCGTTGATAGCGGCCTGAACGGCGTCCCTGGCGGCTACGAGCTCCTTCCGTCTTGGATCGTCGGCCTCGGCGGAACGCAGGTCACGCTCGGCCTGGCGCCGTGCGGCGTCGGCCTCGGCGTACTTCTCCTTGGCATGGAGGGCCGACCTGATCTTGCCCGTATCCGCCCGTGCCTCGTTGTAGGCTTCCCGGGCCTTCTGCACGGCCCTAGTCGGGTCGTTCCGGATATCGTTCCGGATCTCGTTGCACTTGGCGCGCAGCTTGAGGACCTTCTTGTCGGCGTTCGCCTCTCGTGCGATTTCGGAGTTGCCGTTGTATACCTTGTACTCGACCATCGCCTTCTTGAATTCCAGTTCGGCCATCTCGGCCATTATCTCAGCCTTGAGCTCCATGGCATCCTCGACCTCGCCAATGTCCCTCAAGGCCTCCTCTACGGCGTTGTCCAAGGCTCTCTGGGCCGCCTGCAACTCGGCGCGCTGCTCAGATGCTTTGTCGTTCTTGTCGACCGCCAGGTCGAGCTCTCTCTGCCGCCGCCCCCTGGCCTGATAGATGGCATCCCACTTCGGGTTGGCTATCCGAATATCGCGCTTCTGGTGCGAGAGGCTGCCGAGCTCCTCCATTATCTTTCTCATCTCCGGCAGCGCCTTCGCCAGCTTCTTGGCGGACGTCGCTTCCTTGATCAGCGCGTCGAGCTTAGCCCGTTCGGCCTTCTCCTTGGCGGTGAGCGCCACATAGTCCACGTGCTTGCCGAAGAACTCCTCGTGCTTCTCGTCGAACGTCTTGCGCGCCTCATCCACGGCCTTCTTCAGTTTCCCGAGCGTCCAGGAATCGATGGTCTTCTCGTAGTCCTTCTTCGCTTCCTCGACGGCTTTGACCGCCTTGGCAACGCCCCTGTCCTTCGCGGTCCCGTCGCGGAGCGCCTTGCGGTAGGTGTCGATGATCCGATCGATCGCCCTGACGTCGGCCCTCTTCTCGTTGTACTCCTTGGTAAGCTCGTCGATCTCCTCGAGGAGCGGCCTTGCCTTGCGGATATCCTTGAAGGCTTCCGCGCGTGCCTCGCGCTGTTCCTTCTCGGCCTCGCTCAGCGCCGCGCGGCGCTTGTCGTCGCGCTCGGCTTCGCCAAGCTCGGCACGGGCCTCGTTCTCATCTTCCATCGCCGCCTTGAGCTTCCTGTCCTCCCCGATCTTGGCGTTGATTGCGTCGGCCTTCGCGCGGGCCTCGGCGTATGCCTTGCGTGCGGCCACGACTTCCTTGGCGGGTTTCGAACGTATTTCCGCTTCGACCTCGGCGAGCTTTTCCCTCGCCTTCTTCACGCTCTTCTCGGCCATGGCCTCGCGCATGATGGGCGAACTGCGGTGCCCCAGCTCAAGGTCGATGAGGCCGCGCTTGAAGTGAAGCTCCCTGAGTTCCTCGTTCAGCTTGCCCAGCGTTTTCTTCGTGTCCTTGCTCTCGTCGGTGTCGGCGACCTTCTCGGCAATCAGCTCTCTAAGCTCCTGTTCCGCTTCCCTCTGCGCCTCGCGCGTCTTTTTCAGCTTGGAATCGGTGGCCTTCGCGTCGTCGTAATCGGCGCGCGTTTCGGCCACGGCCCTGCGCGCCTTGTCGAGCTCCTTCGACGCCGACACTTCCCGCACCAGAGCCCGTTCCTTGTTCTGCAGCTCCTTCTGCTTGGTCACAAGTTCCTTTTTCTTCGCCTGCAGCTCCGCGAGATCCCCCTCGGCAACCGCAACTGTCGAGAACACGCACACGCACAGAACACCGGCCAGCCATCGAACACTACCCATCATCTCCGCACCTCCTGTTGTCCCGCGATACTCCCCCGTAACGCTTACTACACTAACTAAATTACGCGACACAGGGGCCATCTGTAACACAACATGTCGGCTCCTGCAACCCCTGAGCCGACGATAGCCGATAACACGCCACTTCCACTTCCAGCCCC
>Ga0272442_10004890_pt1 | contig 18121 bp, 18 predicted proteins | sample SSMForm2O_FD_200262 | JGI IMG/M metagenome (GOLD analysis project Ga0272442, IMG submission 200262) | Marine sediment archaeal communities from Little Sippewissett salt marsh, Falmouth, MA, United States - SSM-Form-2O | ecosystem: Environmental > Aquatic > Marine > Wetlands > Sediment ... | reverse complement strand
ACAGGATGCGAACAAGAATGGAAATAGCCTTATCCGTACAGAAGGTAACCAAAAAATTCGGGGATTTCACTGCAGTCGACAGTGTCACATTCGATGTGGAGGACGGCAAGTTCTTCTCAATTCTGGGTCCTTCAGGTTGCGGAAAGACAACATTGCTCCGCACTATCGCGGGATTTTATGAACCGAGCTCGGGATTGATAAAAATCCGCGACAGAGACATGACCGGTGTCGAACCCAATAAGCGGCCGGTCAATCTGGTTTTTCAGCACCTGGCCCTCTTCCCGATGATGAACGTCTTCGAAAACGTCGCCTTCGGCTTGAGAAGAAGAGGTGAATCGGGGAAAGGACTGACCGATAAGGTCCAGAGTATGCTCGAAAGGGTGGGACTGCCTGATTTCGGGGATAAGAAAATCGACCAGCTCTCCGGCGGGCAGATGCAGCGTATCGCGATCGCCCGTTGTCTGGTGCTGGACCCGAGCGTATTGCTGCTCGATGAGCCGCTGGGCGCCCTCGACGCGAAACTGCGGGAACACATGAAGGTGGAGCTGAAAAAGCTCCAGGCTCAGGTAGGAACAACCTTCGTGTATATCACCCACGATCAGTCGGAAGCCATGGTCATGAGCGACTATGTAGCGGTCATGAACTCGGGACATTTCGAGCAGGTGGGAGAACCGCAGCAGTTGTATCATAGTCCGGCATCTTCCTTTGTCGCGCAGTTCGTCGGCAACAACAACAAGCTTGGGGTCCGATTACGCAAGGACGAAAGGGGAACCTTTTTTGCCAGGTACAAGGACGGAAAGGATTACAGGCTCGAGGGAAGCTACGATATTGATCAGGGCGATGAATTCGATCTTTTTATCCGGCCCGAGGCGGTTGTTATCAATCCCGGTACTGCGGTATCTAAAGACTTCAATACCATGAACTGTGATGTAAAGACGATCCTGTTCGACGGGGGGAACAGCCGGCTTCTCGTTATCCCGGAGAACACGCAGGAAGAGCTCCTGGTCGCGCTTCCGCAGAACAAGCAGTTCGATAATATCCGGGGAGGAGACCGAATCAGGATCGGCTGGAGCGCTTCGGCTACGGTATGCTTCAGGAAAATGGAGCTGAAATTATATGATGATGTCTAAATCGAGAAAAATCCGGTGGAGCTTCTTTATCTTTTTCATTCCCGTTTTCCTGTGGCTCTTGCTGCTGATAGTTCTGCCGCAGCTCGAGCTGCTGAGAATGTCCTTTCTGGGGACCGATTATTACGGTGAATCCGGGGTAACGCTCGATAACTACTGGGCCTTTTTCTCCGAACCGATTTACTGGCTCACCTTCGTCCGCACTGCTGTATATTCGATCCTGGTGACCTCCATAGTGCTGATCATTGCTCTGCCCGTAGCCTTCTACATTACCAAAGTGGCGCAGGTAAGGATTACGGGATTCCTGATGGTCCTGATTCTGGTCCCGTTCTGGGTGAGTGAACTTATAAGGGTGTACGGCTGGATGATTCTCCTCAGAGAGAGCGGGGTGCTCAACCATTTTCTCACCGCCCTAGGTCTCTTCAAGCAGCCAATTGAAATGCTGTACAACGATGTCACCATGGTTATGGGATTGGTATATACCACCATGCTGTTCATGATCGTGCCTATCATCGGGGTTATGGAGAGCCTGGATAACTCCCTCATCGAAGCGGCCCATGATCTGGGAGCGAAAAAAATTACCATCTGGAGAACTATCATTATCCCCTACAGTATGCCGGGGATCATGTCCGGGAGCATTATCGTTTTCATGCTCGTCCTGGGCAGTTATCTGACGCCGAATCTGATGGGCGGAAAGAATTCGATCTGGTTTACCGAACAGATTTACAATCAGATGATCATCTATTTCAACTGGAACCAGGGCGCCGCGTTCGGATTTCTTCTATTGCTCCTTTCTTCTCTTATTATCTGGGCGGCTTTGAAAATCACGAAACAGGACTGGAGGACCGTCATTAAATGATCCGTTCATTACCGAAATCGAAAGCATATTCGTTCGGCTTCAATGCGTTCATCGTACTCTACTTTATTTTTCTCTTCGCTCCTCTGGTGATCACCATGGTTCTGGCCTTTAACGATTCCATGTTTCCGTCGCTGCCGTGGAAGGGATTTACCCTGGAATGGTTTTTCGGTGAGGGACCGGAAAAAATCGGTATTTTTCATGATGATATCAATCTGCGGAGTATTGGGGTATCCTTCCGGGTCGCGGTGGCGGTATCCGTTTTGTCGACAATCTTCGGGACTCTGGCGGCGTTTCTGTTCGAGCAGGAGGACTTCCGCTTCAAGAGCCTTCTATATTTTCTGATGATCGCTCCAATCGTGATCCCGGGAGTCATCCTCGGTATCTCGATCCTGCTGTTCGCCAATACGTTGGGAATCTTCTTCGAAGAACAGCTTGGAATCGATGTAGGGATCTTCGGGCCGGGATTCTGGCTGGTCGTTCTCGGGCAGTTTTCCTTTATCACCACTATCGTCGCACTGGTGATCATGGCGCGGCTCCGAAAATTCGACCGGACCCTGGAGGAAGCAGCCTACAACCTTGGAGCCAACCGGTTCGAAGTGATCTGGTACATAACGCTGAAATACCTGTGGCCGGCGATAGTCGGGGGAGCGGCTGTAGCCTTCCTGATGTCCTTCGAGAATTTCAATACCACCATCTTTCTGGTCAGCTCGGAGGCGACACTTCCGATAAACCTCTATCTGCAGGTCCGCGACGGATCGACACCCGTGATCAACGCGATTTCCTTTCTCCTGATCGTGACCACTTCGATTATCGCGGTGACGAACCTGTACACGGGACGTAAGAAGCAGAGAACCTGATATATACTCCGGGATCACCGGAGCCGATACCGCAAAAAGGAAGAGAAGAGTGAAAAAACTGTGTACCGTAGCGCAGGTAACGGACCTGCATATCGGCCGGACTATAGCTTTTCCCTCTATGCAGCTGGATTTGTATGATGAACTTCACCGTACCGCCGAAAAGCTCCGGACTCTATCCGATCTGCTTGATATCGTAATAATCTCCGGCGACCTTTCAAATCACGGTAATGTGCCGGACTGCATGCGGGTGAAGGAGGTCCTTGATACGTTGCCGATGCCGTACTTCGTTATGGTTGGGAATCACGACAGGAGATCGGTACTGCGGGAAGTTTTTTCGGACCATGCTTACCTGCATTCATCCGGTGACGGATATATACAGTATTCTATCGAGCATCTCCCGATTCGAATAATTGTCCTCGATACACTTTCAGTCGGTAGTCATCGGGGACTGTTCGACGAAGCACGGATTGCCTGGCTGGACGGAAAACTCTCAGAGCAGACTGATAAACCCACAATGATATGCATGCATCATCCCCCCTTTGAGACCGGGATGCCCTATCCCGACAGTCTTGGACTTGACGGTAAGGAAGCTCTGGGACAGGTCGTACGGAAGTACCATAACATAGAGGCAGTCGTGAGCGGACATACTCACCGTGATTCGGTAGTCAGATGGAACAACACTGTCGCCTATGTCACACCGAGTTCCTCATTCAGTTACAAGCTCGAGTTCGAAGAAGTCGATGACCTGGACCCGCTGAACAACCCGCCGGCCTTCAGAATATTCCGCTGGGATCCTGCGGTCGGGCTTGTCTCGCATCTCTGCTATACCGGTGTGTACGAGTTCGGACTGAGCGAAGGAGTCCCGCGTCCTCCGGACGGGGCATAGAAAAAGAGCATGGGCGGCAGCCGGCTCGAAATTATCGGCTTGAATTGAGTATTTCAGCGGAAATGATGTGGACCCGCGACTGCGGAAATCCTGCCGTGTCGCGGTATTTATCGGATCCAGATTCGTACAGAAGGGCCAGCTCCCCGCCGATATTCACGATTCCTTCGGTCATGGGAGGCGCGGTCAGTACAGAAATCAGGTTAGAAGAATCAAGGCGCCAGACCGGTACAGTCGTTCCGTTTGAAAGGGTAAACTCTGCATCCTGTGTATTGCCCATCGGCGACCGGTATACCGAAAGGGTGCTGTTGTTCCTTCTTCCATAGGATTGGCTGAGTACGATATAGCCATCGATGAAGGTCATCCCCTGGACCTGATCGGGTATCGAAAGATAAAAGTCCGGATAAGCGGTACCATCGATGATCCCGGCTGAAGGGATGTCTCCGGTGGATTCATCGAGATAGAATCCCGCCGCGAGAGCATGATTTTTCCCGCCGCTGGCTGTTTCTAAATAATGTGATCTTTTCGTTCTATAACTTCCGTCCCGGCTGCGGAATTCGGAAATGTAGAGTATCCCGCTGTCAGCGGCGGCAGCGGAACAGGTAACTTCGGTGGTGAGAGGATCCCCCAGCAGCAGTATTTCATTGTTCTCAGCTTCAAGAACCGCAGTCAGGGGCACTTGATAAAAGCTGGAACTCGAAGCGATCCAGAGCCAAGCGCCCGAAACAGCGATTCCGCCCATATGACCCCCGTGTTGGCTCCCGTCGTTGTCATGGAACCAGACGACCTTCTCCAGTCGTCCGTCCGCCTCGTTGTCTTCCAGAGCGATCACTGCAACGGAGCCCGTCCGTCCGTCGAACATGTAGTTGGAGATCAGAAGCAGTTCCTCATCTGGAATATAGGCGATTCCCTGGGGAACAGCATCCTGGAACAGGCCCGGGATCACTGGACCCGGCCGGGCATACGCTTCGTATTTAGCGAAGACTTCTACCGGCAGATTCACAGGATCTGCAATTTCCTTTTGCGTGAACGGAGGAGTTGTATAGGCAGGTTCCGGATGGTCCTGCGTACCGGATCCGGCGGTCTGCTCAGGAGAGCCATTATGACCTGTATTGATATCATTTCCGGTGCAGCTGCCGATTATAAGGATGAGGAACAATAGAATAGTCGGGTTGTAGAACACTTTTCGATTTCTCTTCTTCTTCATCAATGTAAATTCATAATCAGAATTCTAAAAAAAGGACTTTCAGTATACAGCAACATTGAATCAATACGCAATTGCGGATTCGTCTGCAGTGAACTGCCCCCTTGAATTGTCTCATTCAAGAGGGCCAGTTCATGGAATTATATTTGAGCTATTTAATACCCTTGATCGGAATTATCGCTTTACATGCCGCGTTGACGATCGGATACGCGATGGGGGATGAAGTGAGAGCGGGATGTGTACACATCTGGAATTTCACAATATCGTTGGCAGTCATGCGGTGCATAATACATGCCGCGATTACATTCACCAATTCTCCGGTTGACTTGCCTCCGGAAACAGATCCGCCCAGCAGAATACCGGTGTCCTTGGAGAACAGAAGCTTGACCTTGAGCATGGTTGAATCAGGCATGCCTCCGGGGTGGGTGTCCGGGGCCTGAGCAGTTGTCACGATTACATCCATGCCGTTTTCTTTGGTTGTTCTCTCTGTCATACCCGCGACACCGAAGGCTCTGCCGTTGATAATGGTCGCAAAGGAACTGATGACTCCAACGTTATGGTGTGTGGGAGAGAAGAGGTTCGCCCCTGCAATCCGTGCCTCCGAGGTCGCAACTGAAGCCAGCATGACACCGGATGGTTTACCGTCGAAGAATGAATCCCGTGCTGCGCAGTCACCGCAGGCGAATATATTGGGATCCGTCACACTCCGCATATACCGGTCGACCTTTATTCCCTTCCTGAAGCCAAGTTCAATTCCTGCTTTTTCCGCGAGTTCCGAATTCGGCAGTGCTCCGATTCCCAGAATGACAAGATCCGCCTTGATTTCTTTACCGCTGGCAAGCTTAACGGCTTCGACCTTTTCATTTCCGTCGATAGAGACGACTCTTTCTTCGGTTAAAATAGTGACGCCGGTTTCCTCTAATTTCTCTTTGGCTTCATCACAGAAATCATCATCAAGGGCCATCTGTAGACAGCGGGGGAGCATTTCAACAACGGTGACGTTGATATCCCGGCCTTTTCGGCATTCGTCCGCGAATTCAACACCGATAAAACCGCCGCCTATGATCACAACGTCTTTCGCGCCATCCATCTTTTTATGGACATCTTTAAGATAATGGAATTCCTTCTTTACGACAAAGACATTCTCCTTGTCCAGTCCCGGGATCGGAGGTGTAAGCGGTACGGAACCTGTAGCAAAGACCAGCTTGTTGTATTCGATAGGTTCCCCGTCCTTGAGAGTTACGACCTTCTTTTCCCGATCAACCTCGATAGCCTCATCTCTTACAAGTTCAATGCCGTTTGTTTCAAGCAATCCGTCGGGTATGACATTATTCTCAGGACCGCCGACGGTTCCGAATATGTAGGGAATGCCGCATGGGACGAGGACGGTACCCTCCCGTCTCACCAGAACGACCTTCTTGTCCGGATAATGCCTTCTGCAGCTGATTGCCGCAGTTATTCCTGAAAGACCGCCCAATACCAGTACATCAGTTTTTTTCATGATATTCTCCTGTTAAAACAAATAGATAAAATTAGTTTTTTAGACTATAGGATAAAAACAATAGTATTTGATTGATATAGATCAATTAGAGTATATTTTTTAATAGTTCTAAATTGAGATATCTTGCAGGCGCATCGAAGAATGTCCAGTGCAAAAAGAGTCCTCTTATGGTATTATTATGTATTACCTGAAAGGATTATGTATGCAGCGTGTGGAATTCCTGAGTAATCTTCCTCTTTTTAACGGTTTATCTGAAAAGCAGTTGAAGCTTTTCGCCGGATTAATCAGAGAAAAAGAATATGATGAGGGACAGTTTATTGTGAAGGATAAAGATACTATCCAATCTTTATGCCTGATAAGAAGCGGTAGAGTAAAGCTGTCAAAATATTCCCGGAACGGTAAAGAGCAAATCGTACATATCTATAGCGAGGGAGAGATGCTGGGATTGTGTACTCTCTTTACAAGTAGTCTATTTCCGGCCAATGCTGTCGCTCTGGAAAAGACGTGTGTGTACACATTGTCCAAAGACAGACTTGAACACATTGCATATAACGATCAGACATTCCTGCTGAATCTTGTTTTTGCCTTATCTGCGCGTCTGGCCGAATCGATGAGTATGGTCGAGTCCTTATCTTTGAAAAAAGCTGATCAGCGTTTGTCGGCGTTTCTTTTATATTCCATTTCGATGGCTGATGATACCCAGATGATCAGACTTCCCTTCAGTCATCAGGAGCTTTCGAGGATGCTCGGGGTAACGCCGGAAACTCTGTCACGGGCCTTTAACAGAATGAAACAAGAAGACATAATACACATGGAAGGCCGATCTATAACTATCCTGGATTATTCAGCGCTGAAGGACATTGCTGAGGATTTTTAAGGCGTCATATGCTCTTTCCTTCGATCCGCTTCTTCCCTTGTCCGCTACGCTTCCTTTTCAATAACACCGATCGCGACGGCTCCCCTTCCTGAATGCATCCCGACGATCGGCGAAATCGAGCTTATATATTCAGGAGCCTTACCGGTAATGCTTTCGACTATCGATGCGAACACTCTCGCCTTATCCTCTGCAAGAGCATGAACGACACAGTACTTCACGATGCCTTTTTCCCTGTGAATATCTTCAATGATGTCCGACATTTTCTTCAGAAGTCCTTTCTGGGAAAAAGATTTCTCAAATGCAATTCCTCTTCCTGCAGCATCCAGAGAAACTATCGGCTTTATATGAAGAGCGGATGCCAGGAATCCCTTGAGAGGGCTTACCCTGCCCCCCTTCACCATGTACTTGAAGGTATGTACGCTGACGAAGATTTTTATACGTCTTTTCAGATTTTCAGCCAGAGCGGATAAGTCTTCCAGATTCATTCCACCGGCGGCTGCCTTTGCGATCTCTGTGACCAGTAGTCCCTGGGCCGCGGAATTCAGACAGGTATCAACGGTTACAATTCTCTGCTCTTCTTTGTTGTAGGCTTCGGAGGCGAGGGACATCTGCTGCCAGGTTCCGCTCAGGGCTTTCGCTACAGGGAGGACGATGATGCCCGAATAATGCTCCAGCAGATATTGATAAATAGCATCCACTCTGGTTCTTGAGGGAATCGAACTGCTGGGAAATGAAGTCCTGACAGCCTGTTCCCGGTAGAAGGTTTCAGGTGAGATCGTCAGGCGGTCCAGGAATTCCTGATCATCCCATATCAGTTGAAGATTTAAAACATGGATTTGATATGTATCGAGAATTTCCTGAGGAATATCCGCGATCGAATCGGTAAGAACGGCAATATCGGCCTGCCTGCTGCTGATGACCTGTTCCTGTCTGAGCATATCATCGGCCTTCTGCTGAGTGACGTGTCCATAGTGTCCGGCCCTCATCACTACTTCCGCAGGGCTGTTTGAATGGATATGTATACGGGCCCTGTTTTTCCCTTTACTCACAATCAGGGAGTCCCCCAAAGCTTTGAGGTCGTTCCGAATGTTCACGGAAGAATCCGTCACATTTTCAAGGAGTACTTCGGTACAGTATCTGAATTCAAGGTTTGAAAGACTGGAATGCAGATCCTGGTTCTCATAATCACCCGTCTCAGTTGGCGGTACTATGAGTTCCTTTCTGATCGATGTTGAGACCGGGCCGTTCTTATTCATAAATTCAATCCCTTCAAGGAAACGCACGAATCCCCATGCCCCTGCGTCAACTACATTGTTCTCCTTGAGCACATGCAGTTGTTCAGGAGTTTTTAGAAGGGCTTTTTTTGCCGCCGCAAAGGCCCTGGATAGAATTTTTTCGAAAGCATGGCCATTACGGCTCTCGGTATAGACGACCTCCGCCCATGCATCTATTACACTGAGAATGGTCCCCTCTACAGGGTTTTCTATTGCCCGGTATGCTTCACGGGCGGATTTTTTAACTGCAGTACCGAAATCCCTGATTGAATAGGAGCCCCGATGACCGGCATTCCTGTAAAGACTGTTGAGGTATTGGGAAATAATAATGCCGGAATTGCCCCGCGCATGCTCGAGAGAGCTGTCGGCAACATCTTCGAGAATCTTTCCCGCTGACCGGCTGGATCTGAGTCCCTTTACTATCGATCTGAAGGTCCTGATCATGTTGTTGCCGGTATCACCGTCGGGTACAGGGAAAACGTTGATTTTATTGAGATATTCCCGGTGTTGGGCAATATTGAAATATCCCGAAAGGAAGCCGTGATAAAGGTGAAAACCCGTAATAGTGTCCTGTCTCATTCCGGTCCTCCGAAATCCTGCTTCATTCTCTGTATTTTATCAGTATCGTATCCCCGCTGTGCCATTCGGCTTATCACTTTATCATATACTGTCTTATCCATTACCGGCTTTCGCGCCATTATCCAGAGATACTTATAGTTATTGGTGCCTACCACCGTATAACTGTAGTCTTCGGCGAGTTCCAGAATGTAATACGGGAGTTTGAGGGGCCAGATCGGCTGGACCCGCCAGTCGGCATTTGTCTCCGAGTTGTATATCCATCCCCTCTGGTACATCACCTTATTCTTACCCTCGGGAGAGCCTTTTCTGAAGGTATATCTTACTTGAATCGTACCATCTTCATGTATGCTGTAGTTTTCAACTCCGTTTACGGCATCCTTCTCAAAGGGAGTCGGGATAACGGCTATTACATACCAGTCTCCGGTGAACCTTTCGAGGTCCACATAGGGAACTGTTTGATGGAAAGCTTCCCTTTCACCTCCGGCGGCTGCATGCCCATATATGGACAGCAGCAATAAGGGTAACAATACGTGTTTTTTCTCTACTCCTGACATGGGATAATAATAGCGAAATTTTCCGGATATAGCAAAAAGTATGGATAAGTTAAAGGGAAAAGAAGATTTGCCGTATCTGTTGTGTTTGTCTATTTTATACCTATCATTAGTAATAGCTTTCATGGGGAGGCCGCTATGGAGATCGTACAGTCCCATCCGATAATTTTTTCCCTGATTTTCAGTTTTGCCGTCAACACCTTCTTTTTTATGTTTGCGGCTGCTTTCAAGACCGACAAGGTTACCGATATCTCGTATAGTCTGACCTTCTTTCTGTTGACTCTTTTCCTCCTGCTTAGCTCCGGGCTGTCGCTATCTTATCATAAGGTGCTTGTGTCCGCGGCTATACTGGTGTGGAGTATCAGGCTTGGGGGCTACCTTCTATACCGGATTATAAAAATCGGGAAGGATGCCCGGTTTGATGACAAGAGGGGCAATTTAGTAAAATTTTCTAAATTCTGGATATTGCAGGCAACGACGGTATGGCTTGTAATGCTTCCGTTCTCTGTATATATCACTTCACCATCCGACGGCGGAACACTCTTTTTTACTATGCCCGGAATAGCACTGTTTGCCCTGGGCCTGCTGATTGAATCCATAAGCGATGCACAGAAATTCCGCTACAGGAGCAAGCCTGAAAACAATACTCACTGGGTGGATACCGGATTGTGGAAATACTCGCGGCATCCGAATTACTTTGGAGAAATGCTTGTGTGGTGGGGTCTTTTTATTGTCGTCGTACCATCCCTCAGGGGTCTTGACTGGTTGACTGTTCTCGGGCCTCTATTCATTACCCTGCTGCTTCTCTTTGTCAGTGGAATACCTCTTCTCGAGAAGAGCGCCGACAGAAAATACGGGAATAATCCGGAATATCTCGCATACAAGGAATCGACCAGTATTCTGTTTCCCCTTCCGCCGCGTTGATAGATGAGGTCTCGAATCCGCCATGAGATTGTTCACAGATATTTATGATGAGTTAAAAAAACTTGTGTTCAGCCGCCCGGGTATGCTGGACCTCGTTCTTCCTCCCCTGGTCTTTCTGATAATGAATCTAACCGCGGGCTTCTATCCCGCTCTGTTTGTGTCGTTGATCATGACAGCGGGTTTCCTCATCTTCAGAATGGTCAGAAAAGAATCGGTAAAGAGGTCTCTTGAGGGTCTTCTCGTCATCCTTATAGCTTTCGGGCTTGTATTCCTGCTGAAGAGAGAAGAAGGTGTTTTTCTACCCTCCATGCTGACAGGCTCGGTTACGATAATACTGGCTCTGCTGAGTATAGCTGCAAAACGGCCGCTTGTAGCGTGGATGAGTTTCATGTCCCGGGGATGGCCTCTGGACTGGTACAGGCATCCGAAGGTAAGGCCTGCGTATACGGAGACGACATGGCTGTGGGCGTTCTATTTTTCCCTCAGACTCGCCGTACAGATCATGTTTTTTCAGCAGGGGAATGTGGACCAGCTGGTATTCTTCAACTTCCTCCTCGGATGGCCGGGTATCCTCGGTCTGCTTATCATCACCTATATATACGGCATCGTTCGTCTGGGAAAGCTGGGCGGACCCAGCGTGGAAGAGTTCAGGAACGGTACCGATCCCCCCTGGACGGGGCAGAAGAAAGGCTTCTGAGCCGGCAGCCTTTCGGATTTCTGCATGTCCCGGTTTTTCTCAATCGAAATTATACTGCATCTCCAGACCGCCCCCCGCGACGACACCCGTCGACCGGTCTGCTGTGAACAGAGGTGAGAAAAAACCTTTCACCCCGACGGTAAAATCGGTTTCGGCGATTTTGAGTCCGGCGAAGCCGTTGAGGAGAGGACCGATTGAAAAAAATGCTTCCCCCGGGTCTTCAGGGGAAGAGTTGTAATCAGGACCATAATGCAGGACTATCCCGAGCCCGCCGCCCACAACCGGCTGTGTTCCGTCTTCTTCACCGAAGCTGTGTTCATACGTTACTGCTGGTTCAAGCTGGAGCATATCGAATGCAGCGGCAAACACGATCGGCCGAAAGAGCGGAACGTTGATTACCACGGTCCCGCTTTCACTTACCGGGAACCGAATATCGAAATAGATCTCACCGATCGGGCCTCCCGGAACACCTGCCGGTGATCCCACGCACATTCTGACATTATCGTACCGCCCGCCTCCCAGGATACGGATCCCGAAAGAGACGCCCTGCTGGTCCTCTGCATAGAGTCCGGAGGAGATGAATACCGTCAAGCAAATAAATACACATACAATCCGTTTCATTTTGCCCCCTTGCCCTGAAATTGCCCTTACCTAATTGTAAGAAGCCCTACCGTTCTCCGCAATGCCTTGCCTGGATTAAAGTGAACAGGATGAGGAGAGGGCCCGCCGGCCGGATCCCGTCATACTCTTTCACCCCCTTGGCACAAAAGATATAATCTGCTTTATTGGAGCTTATCTTGACGGGGGAGGTGCAGTATGGCTTCACGACAGGTACGGCGGAAGCTCGGCGATCGATACGACGGCCGGCGGTTGAGGACCCTCAGTCCTTTCTATCAGATTACACCGTTTATCATGCGAAGCCGCGTCGATGCGCAGGATTACTTCGAAGACAAGATTGCCATCGGCCGGGCGGAGTCCTGGCTGAGGGACCTGCGGGAACGGGGACATCAGGAAATCGGCTTTCTGCATCTCTTCATCACCGTGATGGTTCGGACCATGTCGCAGAAACCGCGTTTGAACAGGTTCGTGGCGGGGCAGCGGATCTTTGCCCGCAGTGCAATTCAGATAACTCTGGCCATAAAGAAGCAGCTGCACGAGGATGGACTGGAGACGACGCTCAAGATGGAGTTTCAGCCGGAAGACACCATCTTCGATGTCGCCCGGAGGATAAACCAGGCACTCGAGGACAACAAAGAGGCAGAAAGCGCCAACGACACTGATACGACAGCCCGGCTTTTCATGCTGCTGCCGCGGTTCCTGCTGCGTGGGGCGATAGCGCTGCTGCGTTTCCTGGACTATTACGGGCTCCTGCCGAAGGCCATTCACCGTGCCAGTCCCTTTCATGCCAGCGCTTTCGTCACCGACCTGGGATCCCTGGGAATCGGACCGATCTACCATCACATCTACAATTTCGGGACCACATCCTTCTTTCTGGCTTTCGGCACCAAACAGCGGGAGTTGTTTATGGACCAGGGCGGAACGGTCCGGTCCCGCAAATGTATTCCCATAAAAGTCGTTAACGATGAACGGATCTGTGACGGCCATTACTATGCCGCAGCGTTCAAGTATATGCGTAACCTCTTCCAGCATCCGGAGAGTTTGGAGACCCCGCCGGAAGAGGTTGTTGAGGATTAATTTAAGGATGGTACCGGCCCATGGACCATGGATGTGAGGCGCGGGGATAAGATTATGAGCTGTTCAGACTAGAACATGAATTTGACGCCTAAATCAATGTCAACGTATGTTCCTGTATCCAACACTGTCTTCGAACTAAGAGCAAGATACGGTGCAATTGTCTCCTTTATTGCATAGGCAGCGCCAACGGATGCGCTGATAGCTATATCACTATCATCATCATCATCAGTGATGTCTACTATTGTCAGGCCTGCGCCAATGAAGGGCATAAGTCCGTTCATGTCCAGGTAGTAGGTTGCATTGAGACCAAGATTGATAAGTTCATCGTCCGCACTGTTTTCTTTAATAAACAGCACGTTTAACCCGACTTCGAGTCCGTCGATGATGAAATAACCGAAAGACCAGGGGGATCCAAACACAAAAAACCAATTTTCATACTGTCTTGTACCTGCGAAAGAAATCCAACCATCATCATCAAAACTCCAATCTGAAAATTCTCCGGAATCGCCGAATCCAACAATACCGCCCACAGTTAAAAGAGGAACCGTGACCGCAATATTCCCCTGTTCAATTGGACTCGCAGCAACTGGAATGATTAAAAGCGTTGCAAGAATACATAGAAGTGTGACTTTTTTCAGCATGATAACATTACCGAGTATAATTTTATATCTATTATGATAATAGAACAGCATATACCCGCGGTCACTTCTGGATTGGTCCAAATCGGATATAAGACTCAAATCAGTTAGCGTTTTCTCAGGAAACGGTTATACTGGGAGTATATAAGTCCCCCAAGCGCGGCGATTCGACCCGATCGGACAAAGGGGGATCATTCAGGCTTTTTCGGATGAGAGAGCCGGGGAGGCAGGATGCGGGATTTAAAACAAGTAGTACTGGGCGCAGTATGTCTGGTTCTGACAGCCGTACCGCTGTCCGGCCAGGATTACCGGGAGGAGATGCGGAATTTTGTTCGCTCCATTGCACAGTACGCCGAAGCTCAATACCCTTCTTTTATCATCATCCCCCAAAACGGACAGGAGATTCTGACTATCGACGGGGAGGCCGACGGACCGGTACACACCGGGTATCTGAATGCGATCGATGCCATCGGACGGGAGGACCTTTTCTACGGGTACCGGAAGGACAACCGGCAGACCCCGGGCAGTGAGAATGAATACCTGCTGGAGTGGTGCCGGCTGTATCGGGAGAACGGCGTTTCCGTTCTGGTGACCGACTACTGTTCGGCTCAGGATAAAATGGATGACTCCTATCGCTTGAACAGGCGGTACGGCTTCCTCTCGTTCGCGGCGCCTGAGCGGGAGCTGAATGAAATACCCTCCTATCCCGATCCCCTCCCCGGGGAGAACCGCAGGGATATCAATGTGATTGCAGATGCCCGGAATTTTCTCTACCTGATCAATGGAGAAAAATTCAGGTCCAAAGATGAGTTCCTCAATGCTGTCGGGGAAACCAGCTATGATCTCATCATCATGGATCTCTTTTTTGACAATGAATCCTTTAGCCCCGGCGATCTGAACCGAATCCGGAGAAAACAGAACGGAGGTGGACGGCTGCTGATCTGCTACATGAGCATCGGCGAGGCTGAAGACTACCGATACTACTGGAAGCCGGCCTGGAGTTCCGCTGAGCCCGACTGGATAGAAGAAGAGAACCCCGACTGGGAAGGAAACTACAAAGTCCGTTACTGGGATGCGGGCTGGCAGTCCAACATATTCGGGAATCCCGATGCCTATCTGGACCGGATACTGGAAGCCGGCTTCGACGGGGTGTATCTGGATATCATCGATGCCTTCGAGTATTTCGAGTAAAGAAAGCAAAGGAAAATTCTTTAATATATCCTGCCGGATTGGTTACTGAGATCCAGGCATTTATGCAACAAATAATACTTCGATTTTTGAATTACGGAACTATGCTTATTATCACTTTTTTGACTATCTGTGATAATTGTGATAATATGAATACATATATTCAGCGAGGAGGAATATATGGCAACCTCCATCAGGTTGGATCAAAGAACCGAACGAAGGCTGGACAGGCTTGCTGCTGAGACCGGTCGAACAAAGGCTTTTTATCTCAGGGAGTTAATTGAGCGGGGTCTCGAGGATCTGGAGGATTATTACCTTGGAATGGAGGTCCTTGAACGGCTTCGAAAGGGTGAAGAGTATACTGTCTCTCTCGATGAAGTGGAGAAAGATCTTGGCCTGGAGGATTAGGCTTACGAATTCGGCGAAAAAAGAGCTTGTGAAAATGGATACACATGAAGCCCGGCGAATTACACAATTCCTTCGGGACCGAGTTCAGCCTCTGGACAATCCCCGATCGCTTAGTAAAGCCCTTTCTGGTCGGCTTGGCACTTTCTGGCGTTACAGAGTGGGAAATTACCGTCTTATATGTGACATTCGGGTTTGTGAACTCATAGTCCTGGTGATAAGAATAAGGAATCGAAAGGAAGTCTATCGTTAGTTTCCGGGAATATGCAGAAGATCTGAGATGGGATATTATTTTCCAAAAATCTATTCTACTGTGCTTGTAAAGAATTATAAGCTGGCTTAATCGGGCTTATCGAGGAGAAAAGATGTCACGGGAAGAGATCCGGCTCACATCCATGACAGCGGCGGCTGGATGAGCGTCTAAAAGGGGATCTTATTCCCTGTCGCAGATTCTGCGGCTCCTTGCCGGAATGTTTTTCGCTGTGGAGAACGACAATTAACTCATAGGACTCGAGATCAGCGACGATGCCGCCGTGTACCGGCTGAGTGGGGACAGGGCGTTCATTCTGATGGCGGACTTCTTTCCTCCCGTGGTCGACGATACATACAGCTTCGGCGCCGTCGCGGCGGTGAATGCCATGAGCGACATCTACGCCATGGGCGGAGAGGTGGCGGTGGCCCTGAATGTCTGCGCCTTCCCGGGGGATCACACAGTGGACGATAAGGAGCCGAAGTACGGCCTCTCTGTCATGGGCTTCGCCCATCCCGACTCCATCATGACGAAGGCGGATGTCCGGCCGGGAGACAAGATCGTCATCACGAAGCCTCCCGGTACGGGAATCATCACTACAGCTGGTAAAAAAAAAGCGGGCTTATCAGCAGAACATCCGCTTTGCAGGGTCAATCGAAGAAGGGCTGAGACGCCTGATGTTCACCCCGGAGACTTCCGGCGGTCTTCTGGCTGCGGTCCCTTCAGAGCAGATAGAAAAAGTACTCGGTGAATTCGAAAAAGCAGGGGCCCTCTGCCGGGTGATCGGCGAAACCGTCGAGGGACGGGGCCTCGAAGTACTTCCTTAGAACAGCGTCAGCAGACGGTGCGGCTGTCGCCGTCCCGTCTGACCATACCATCCTCCTCCATCCTGTTCAGAAGAGGTATCATGTACCGTCTCGACAATCCGGTCCTTTCCTTCGCTTCGGGGATGGAGAAGGACGAACCCGCCGCAAGCCCTTCCAGGATCCGGTCCGCAAGGGCTTTGAAATTCTCGGCGCTGTAGTAGATGTCCCCCTCCAGAGCGACCACCTTGCCCAGGCGGGTGAGGTTCCGCAGTTCCTTCTTCGCACCGGGGTCGTGAATGTCCTTCAGCTGCAGCCCTTTCTGCGTATAGGTGCTCAGGGTGTCGAGGAGCCTGCGCGCGAGGGGAGTGAGGGGCGCTTCCTGTTCGAGCTGTTCCGGGGACAGCAGCAGCTGGTCCTTCTGGACGATTTTTTTTCCCTTGAGAGCTTCGGCGATGAGCGACTCTTTGACCGCCTGTGGGAGGTCCCCGGTCTGGAGATACGCTGCCCTGCTCACGCCGCCGGTTCTGGCGGCAAGATGGTACAATTGCTGCAGTTCCTTCTGATACCGCTCTTCCAGGACGACCGCGCCGCCTGCATCCCGGACTTCAAGCTTCGCAGCGGCGGCAAAGGCTTCAATGGCGCGGCGCTCGGAGTCCGACGTGAAGGTGTACCACTGCTCGAGGACGAAGCGGAGGACCGATTCATCCCTGATGGTATCCGGGACCGGGTACTGTTTGAGGACCGAGGAGAGGCGTATCCTGAAGTGACGGTCCCCTGCGCTGGCCCAGATGAAGCGGCCTTTGGCGAGGATATGGTGCCCGCCCTGCCGGATGAGGAGGAAGGGATCGAACCATGAAGCCGAAATTTTTTCATTCAGGACGATCCGAGCGAATCCGGGGGTCCGGAGAAAATGGATGGTCCCGATGTAATGGCCGGTCCCGCAGGCGAGCTCCAGCTCCATGTGGTTTTTTATGGTCTTCTGGTCCTGGTCCAGTTCCTCGAACTGAATGATGAACTCGCTTTCGGTGTAAAAGGCATCAGGATCCGCGGCGGCGATACAGCCCCTGGATATCTCCTCTTTTTTGATCCCCTGCAGGTTGCAGGCGACCCTCGAGACTGGATGAGCGGTCTGAATGGCGCTGTAGTAGGACTGGATCCCGCGGATCTTTGTCTTCAGTCCCTGCGGGAGGATGGTGACTTCGTCTCCCTCGGAAATCATTCCGCCCGACAGCGAACCGGTAATGACCGTTCCCGATCCCTTGATGGTGAATACCCGGTCGATATGGACGAAGCCGGGACCGGCGGACTCTCTGTCCGGAATGCTCCTGAGAAGGTCTGTCAGATATCCGCGCAGTTCATCGATGCCCTCGCCGGTGACCGAGGAGACGGGAAGGACCTCGATTTTTTTCTGAAAAATCCGCTTGAGATTCGCCTTCACGCTCTCGGTGACGTAGTCGAGGATATCTGCTTCAGTTATGTCGATCTTGGTGAGGGCGCAGACGATGTGCCCGATTCCCATGGCTTCGAGGACCCGGGCGTGGTCCTCCGTCTGGGGCATCCAGCCTTCGTCTCCGGCAATGACCAGCACCGCGCAGGAGAGACTCCAGGCGCCTGCCACCATGTTGCGGATGAAGCGCTCGTGTCCGGGGACGTCGATGACGCCGACCGGTTCGCCTCCCGCACCTTCGAAGTGGGCGAAGCCGAGGTCGATGGTCATGCCCCGTTTTTTCTCCTCGGGAAGCCTGTCGGCGTTGATTCCCGTCAGCGCTTCGATGAGGGCCGTCTTGCCGTGGTCGATGTGGCCGG
>Ga0272442_10004888_pt1 | contig 18125 bp, 10 predicted proteins | sample SSMForm2O_FD_200262 | JGI IMG/M metagenome (GOLD analysis project Ga0272442, IMG submission 200262) | Marine sediment archaeal communities from Little Sippewissett salt marsh, Falmouth, MA, United States - SSM-Form-2O | ecosystem: Environmental > Aquatic > Marine > Wetlands > Sediment ... | reverse complement strand
GCCGCCCACCCCAGTCCGTAAAGCCTGGCGAGCACCCCGATCGTATCCACCAGAACCACATCCGGACTGTTTTTCTCCGGTTTCGTGTAAAGGGAAAAGGCAATGTCCCGGGAGGAGAGGAGGCGCTTTACCTCGTCGAAACGTTCCGGATGGCGGGGGGCCAGGATGAGGCGGATCCCGGGGATTTTTTCTCGCACCGCCTCCCAGGCATCCAGGATGATTTCCTCCTCCCCCTGGTGGGTGCTTCCCACCACCAGAACCGGGGCTTTTTCCGGTATGTCGAGCCGCTCCAGATCGGAGCTCCGGTCACTTTCGGAAAGGGGCTTTCCGGAGGAGTCGAACTTGCAGTTTCCAGTTACAAGGATGCGGTCGGGACGCCCCAGGAGGGAGGCGAATTTCTCCCGGTCCTCCTCCGTTTGAACGCACGCCGCTGTGATGGCGTCGAAAGTACTGGTGAAAAAACGCCGAACCTTCATCCAGCGGGAGAAGGAGCGATCGGAGAGCTTGCCGTTGGCCAGGAAGATCTTCACTCCCCTGCCTGCCGCCTCCCGGAGAAAGTTGGGCCAGATCTCCGTCTCCATCATGATGTACACATGGGGATTGTAGTGATTCAGGAATCGCCTGACAACGGGGGAAAAATCGATGGGGTAATAGGTGAACTCCTCCGCCTCATCGAGCAGGGAGCGGGCCTTGATCTGGCCGGTTTCCGTGACCGTGGATGCCACGATCCGGGCGTTTGGATCCCGTTTCACCCATTCCGAGAGCACGGCCTTTCCAGCCACGGTTTCTCCCACGGAAACGGCATGGAGCCACAGGTTCCGGCGGGAAGCCTCCTGTTTCCAGGGGAGGCCGGAGAGGTTCATCCCGAGCATGCCCCTCGTGCTTTCCCGGTATTTTTTCTTCACCACGATTTTGTAAAGGAACGGCGGCAGGAAAAAAGGCGTGCCGACCAGGTACAGAAAATCGGTAAGATACGTCATATTGAAATTCGATCTTTTCCGGGGACAGGATTTGCCATTACAAAGTACGTCCCATCTCTTTCCGAATATGCCTGCAAAGTCAAGCAGGGAATCCCTTTATACCCTTACGGAGGAACTTCCATAAAACCGGAACAATCCGGAATATTTTCTTCATGACGCCCTTTTCTTTTTACAGGATGTACCCGGTGAATACCGGAGAACGAGGGGGGTGATCGAAATGATTCAATACAGATAATACCCGGAGCGGCCTGATTGTAAATCGCCCACGGGGATCGGGGAGGTTATCGCCTCCGCACCGGGGAAACGGTTCTTCCAGTCGTCGTCGTCCACGGGTTTTATCGCCCTCCCGAAACTCGAATTGTTCTCCATGTATTCCGTCCAGGTTTCGGTATTGTAATCGATCCCGTTCGTACCGGGCTGGGTGGACCAGTATTCCATCTTGATCCGGTTCCCCTCCGTATCCCTGATCCAGCGATGAAAGATCACGCTGTGTCCGGATGTGGGGCTCCTCCAGATCTGGACAAAATCACCGGCACGGGCCGTTTCGAAATCGGAAAGCATGAACCCGCAATCGTATTTCTCGATCGATCCCGGGGCTCCCACAAGGGTGCCGTCCGCAGCGTACCACTTCGATCGGAACGACCTCATCTGCGAATACGTCACCCCCCAGATATCCGCGGGATCGTTGCCCTTCACACTATTGTACGTCTCCCAGGCGTCCATGAACGCCTCGTAAGTGATCCCGCAGCAGTAGCAGTAGTTCCCGTCCACATTGTCCGAGATCACGGTGGAATCGAGGTAAACGATATCATGCGTTACGCCGTTTCCCGTCCATTTGTACGGGTAGGAACCGTCCCGGGGATAGGTTTGGGTTTCCTGCACGATCCAGGGATTGAACCCTATGGGGGAAAGGTAGATGATAAAATAGACCGAGGAATAGGTTCCGGGAACCCGGCAGGTGAAAGCCACGCTCTCCAGGGGACCCTGATATCCCTGTCCAAGCTTATCCCTGTAATGCCTGGTAATGAGTTCGTCGTTTTCGGCGTTCCGGATCTCGAGGAAAATCCTGCCCCTGTATCCGAAGTTCTCGAGATCCGAGTTCACATTGACGGTAAGGGGAAAATCTTCATCCGGGAGAACCGCGGTCGGGGTGGTTTCGAAAGAGATATGGGTGGTTGGAGCATCGGTAAGAGCCTGGATATCGTAATGACAAAATCGGGAGGGCTTTCCCTCTTTCCCGATCCGGGGAATCCAGGAATCGGGCCCCCCATCCGATACCGCATCCCTCCCGGGGCAAAGGATAAGAAAGAGGGAGAGGAAAAGAAATCCCGTTAATGCCTTCTTCATATTATTTACCCTTCATTTCCTTCTCTATTTTCTTCCGGGAGGAGGGCGTATTTTTTTAAAAGATCCGCCAGATCCCGGTTGATCCTGCAACGGCTGAAGGAAAAGGACTCGAGGATGCGATCCATTTCATCCATGCATACCCCGAGAAAGCGTTTTGCAAAGGCCGGCTGCATGAGGGCCCCGACGTATCCCGAAAGGGCGGCCTGGGAGAGAAAATGTTCGTTCATCTCGGGATTGATCTCCGGATCCCCGATCGCCTGTTCCGCGTAACGGGCAATGTACCGAATGCCATCCCTGGTTTTGGGAGCGGGAAGCCAGGAGGTCCAGAAATCCACACCGGTGAGCCTCTTCGCCTCCAGGATCGGAGAGATCACCTGCATGTACAGCGATTCCGGATCGAGCTGGACCAATCCCATGATCCCCACGTCCTTGTAAGTCCAGAGGGTCCAGTGGACCCCGAGCTCCTCGAACACGTCGATTTCATCCTCCAGGGCCTTCAGTCGATCGGGGATTTCCTCTTGTGGACCGTTGAAAACGCAACCGAATTCCCCCACCCACAGGGGCACGCCGTGCCGGCGGGCGAACTGCATTCCCTGGTGATTCAGGAGATAGTCCCTGATGGTGTCCCTGTTCCACATCCGGCCCTGATAATCCCCCGGGTAGGATCCGGGTCCGAAGGTCGGGGGGATGTAGTTGTGGCTGCTGTAAACGAGGTTTTCGGCAAATGGGGGATCCAATCCCTCGAACAGATTGGAGAAGAGGTCCCCCTCGAGAAAGATGATGTGATCGGAATCCACGGCACGGATCGCATCCACGACCCTCCGGTAGATCCCGTTCAGGAGATCCCATCGGGGGGATGCCGGCCTTCCGAACTGGCTTCGGGAGGCGGTGGTGACGGGTTCGTTCATGACGTTATACCCGGCAATAGCGTGATTTTCCGCGAACCGGGTGGCCAGTTCCTCCCAGAGGGCCACGAAGCGATCCTGGAAATGGGGATGGTCCCAGAAAAAGCCGTGCCGCGTGGGATTGTCGCAATGCCAGTCCGTGTTCTGGCATCCCTGGACCGCATGGAGATCCAGGATGACGTACAGCTTGTTTTGTTCACACCATTCCACGACCCGTTCCAATCGGTCGAAACCCGCTTCCAATCTCTCGAACGGACGGTCGTCCGATTCGAAGTGGCGGTAATTCAGGGGGATGCGAACCACGTTAATGCCGCACTCCCGGAGAAAGGAGGCATCTTCCGGGGCGAAAAAATAATCCAGCAACCGATCGAAAAAAAAGGTCCCGATCTCCGGATCGAGCTGTTCCGCCATGGTTCGGCGAAGGGAACTTTCCACACCCGGATACCCGATGATGAAATTTTCCATGTTCATCCATCCGCCGATACCGACCCCCCGGAGCTGCACGGGATTTCCTTTCCCGTCAACGATGCGATCTCCTTCCACTCTGAGGACTTCCACGGTTTTTCCTCCTGACTGGCGTTATGATAATCCGGAGATTCTTTTCACCCTGACCCTTTTTCCCGAATGCCAGGATCGATCCAGGGCCTCGAGAACCGCGATTGGTTCCAGAATCTCCTCCGGGCTGTAAGGCTCTTTTCCGGTTCGGAACATGCTCACGAATTTCCTGATTCCCTGGAGGTAGGGGTTGGGATCGAACCTGTTTTCGTAATCCACCGCTCCCTTTGTTCCGAAGGCGCGAAATGTGAAAGGTACTCCACCACCGGAGATGAACGAAGAGGTCGATACAGCTCCGCCATTCCCGTATTTCATCACGGCCGTGACGTCTTTGTTTCCCCTCGGGGAGCGGATGACGAAAACCTCCCTGATGCCCGGACCGAAGGCCTTCAAAATGGCATCCACCTGGTGAATCCCGTAGAAGAAAACACCTCCCCACTTCGAGCGGAAATCGCCCGGGCCGAAGCTGGCGATCGTGGTGATTTTCCCGGCAGAGCGGATCTGACGGAGGAAATCGGATCGAAAGATTTTCTGAAGAGGGATCACGGAAAAGGAGGTGATCGGAACGCCCTTTTTCCGGGCCAGATTAAGCAGTTTAACCCCTTGCTTCAGGGAATAGGTAAAGGGTTTGTCCACGAACGTGGGAATGCCCGCCTCTATAAAAGGCCGGGCCGCTTCCGCGTGGTATTTCGGATGGCGGTGATCGATCATAACGCCGTCGATCCGGTCGATCATCTGTTCAGGTTTTGAAACGACCTCCGGGATCTTGCCCTCCGAGGCCGTCTTTTCGGCCAGTTTTTTCGTTTCTCCCCAGATGGCCGCAACGCGGGCCCGCCCGCATGCCTTCTCGATATTCAGGGTGTGTGCCACGGCCGCGGCGTGGGAGTTTTCGGCACCGACGATTCCGATTTTCATAAGCGTTCTCCCTCAAGCAATAAACGATTCCTGAAAAGTCCCGGTGTAAAAGTCAACTTGATTGTAATCTCCTCATGCATTTATCCGTTTACATTCTCCGGATCAGGCAATTCTCTAAAAACAGGGCATCCATCCCGGTTTTGAGAAAGCAGTCGATCGCTTCTCCGGGAGTGCAGACAATGGGCTCCCCCCGAAGGTTGAACGAGGTGTTGAGAACGACAGGAAGGCCCGTTAACTCCCTGTAATGCTCCAGGATGGCATGAAAGCGGGGATTCAACTCCCTGCTCACGGTCTGAAGCCTGGCGCGGCCATTCACATGGGTGACCGCCGGAATTTTCTCCCTCAGGGTCGCCTTGACCGGAAAGGCGAAGCTCATGTTGGGGGAGGAGCAGCTGTTATCGAACCATTCCGGCACGCGATTTTCCAATACGGCGGGAGCAAAGGGACGAAACCCCTCCCGGAATTTGACCCTTTCGTTCAAACGGTCCTTCATATCCGAAGGAAAGGGAGGGGCCAGGATGCTTCTCGAACCGAGGGCCCGGGGGCCGAACTCCATTCTCCCGTTGAACCATCCCACGATCTCCCCGCGGGAGAGGCGTCGGGCCGCCTCCCTCTCAGGTTCATCGTTCAACTGGTAAGCAATTCCCCTTTGCTCGAGCTGGCGGGAGATCTCTTTCGTGGTGTACCCGGGTCCCAGAAAGGGGGAGCCTCCGTTCACCCGGGGCATTTTTCCGGTGAGGCGGTGATAAACCTGGAGGGCCGAACCCAGGGAAACCCCGGCATCGGAAGGAGCGGAAGGAACGTACATTTTTCTGAAACCGGAACGTTCCAGGATCTTTGCATTGGCCACGCAATTGAGGGCCACTCCTCCGGACATAGAGAGATTCTCGAGGCCGGTTCGCTTCGAAAGATCGGAAGCCATCTCGACGATGATGTCTTCAACCACCTTCTGGAGGCTTGCGGCGATATTCTGGTGCCTGCCCGTGATTTCGCTTTCCGGTGGACGCGGTTCTCCCAGAAGGGAGGTCAGTTCCCTGCTGAACGAACGGACCAGGGCCGCGGAATAGTCGATGTATCTCGTGTCGTATCTCAAGCGGCCGTTTCTTTTATCGAAGCGGATGATCCTTTGGAGGGCGTCCTCATATTCGGGTTCGCCGTATGCCGCCAGTCCCATAACCTTGCCCTCGCCGTTATTCGGGCGGAATCCGAGAAAGGAGGTGAAAACGCCGTAAAGATGCCCCAGGGAATAGGGATATTTGATCTGGCGATGGATCCGAAATTTACCTCCCTCGCAGCTTCCCGTGAGTCCGGTTTGATATTCCCCGGTTCCATCGAGGCTCAGGAGGGCCGCCTTTTCGAACGGCGAGAGAAAGAAGCCGCATGCCATGTGGGAGATATGGTGATTCACGTATCGAATGCGAAGATGATCTCCACCTCCGAAAATCTTCTGTAAAATCTTGCGGGTATGAAGCTGTTCCCCGATGATGGAAAAATAATTGCCCCCGCGCTTCATCTTTTTTCCGAATTCCCGGTTCCGGATAGCCATCTGGAGCGTTGTCGCAACCCGATGAACCACCCCCCGCCAGGGAACCCACCCCATGGCAACCACGTCGATCTGATCCAGGGTGAGCCCCGCCTTTTTCAAACAGAACCGGATGGCATGGGTGGGAAAACCCTGGTAATGCTTTTTCCTCTGGAACCGCTCCTCTTCACAAGCGGCAACCACCCGGCCATCCGCGATAAGGGCCGCGGAGGCGTTCTCGAGATTGCTGATGCCGAGAATGTTCATGTGACTCCTTTTCTTCCCTCCAGATCTAGAATTTTTTCCCGCATCATACGGGCGGCCTTCTCTCGATACCTTTTCAATCCGTGAATCCTGGTATAGTAAAGACGCGAATGGGCATGAAGCAGGATTCCAAGGGGGCAGGTATGCTGTGTCGTGTAAAACAGGTGCTGATCCTTCAGGTTTTCCTCCTTCACGATCCCCATATCCAAAAGGAGCCTGTCTGTTCGTTCGAGTTGATAAACAGGGGTGCGGTACTCGATTCCGTGTCGTTCATACAGTTTTTTGAACTGCTCTATCACGGGTTTCATCTGTGCCGGAAAGATCCCCGAGGATTCCCGGTTCGCCCCGCAACTCACGTGTCGCAAGTTTCTCTTCTTACAGTATTTTATGGTTTCGACGTGCATGGCCAGTTTGCAGGCCCCGCAGATCCAGGGCACGATCATGGTTCCGAACCGCCGGAAATAAAACAGGTAATTTTTGAAATAGAGCCTTTTAAACAGGGGATTGATGGAGTGGTGGTGCCGGATGAATTCATTTTCCGGGTAGTGTTTTTTCAATCTTTTGACGTTGATTTCGATCTTTTCGTGAAAAGCCATGAACGCATGGGAATAGGTCACGAGATGGATCCTCTTGAACTGATCCGCGGCAAGGGCGGCAGCCAGGGTGGAATCGCTTCCACCTGAAAAGAGAACAACGATGTTATCCCCTCCCGCTTCTTTCACGTCGCTTTTCTCCATAAACTAGCTCGATGATAAACCAAGGGAAAAGACCACCGGGGGAACCAAAGGCAGGCAGGCGGCCCCCTCCCATATCAGGTTCTTTCTTCTCACAATCTCTCTCACACGCTCGGGTTTCACGTAAAAGCGGTTGAATCCCAGGAGAATATGCCCCCCCGGTTTCAGAAAGGGGGGCATACTATCGAGGAATCGCTCCAAGCCCTCCGTTCCATCCCTCCCACCCGACCATGTTACGGAGGGGGTATCGAGGGAGACGGGGATCTCCTGATTTAGTTTCTGCGATTTTCCCCAGGCTTCCGGAATATAGGCGCTGTTGAAGGCGATGATATCGTATTTCTCTCCGGGGAGACGCTCTCCAAAATCACTTTGAATCACCTCGGATTTGACATTGTTCAGGGAAAGGAATGCCCGGGCCGAGTCGACAATTTCGGGGACGATATCCACCGCGGTGATGGAGGAACACCCCCTCGTGTGAGCCAGGATCGAAAGGATCGCGGCAAAACCGCACCCCATGTCAAGAAACCGCTTTCCCTCGAGATCCAGGTTTATCATCGCCTTTCTGAGACACAGAGTCACCCAGTCCCAGTATAAAAGAGGGGTGGAGGGAAATCTCTTAACCCCGAAAAGATGGCGGGCCAGGAATCGAGAACGGCGAAAATGAGCAATGCCCCTTCGATAGAGGGGATGGATCCTGGTGGCAACGGCGCTTTTATACGACATGATCTCAGATCCCTTGAGTCAAAAGGGAAGCGTCATGAGAGGATTCGAGATAATCCCTGATCGGACCAAAAGGATAAATATGAAGCAGCTTCCTCAGTTTTTTCTCGAACTTTCCAAGGCCCGTGTAATGGGTCCATTTCAACCGGAGGGGGATCCGAATCACGGGTTGCTTGTCATCCAGCTCCCAGGGATGGATGTAAAACGTAACGACCTTTTGTTGCCGGGCTGTCCAATCGAACATCTTTTTCATGAGGCAAAAGGGGCAAAGCCTGAAATAGGCTCCTCCTGCAAAGGGAATTTTAATCAATCCGAACCGGCAGGGGGTAATGGGAAATTCCCAGATCGCCCCGCTTTTTTTCCTGATCACGTGGGGAGATGTCCGGTTCGTGGAAACGCCGTATCTGTCCAGCTTGATGGGAAACAGGCTCGAATCGTAACGGATGTCGTTCTCGATCAGGTAATCCAGGATCCAGGAGTTGCCTTCATTCAGAGAAAAGCAGGGGGCGCGGAATCCCATGGGATGCTCTCCTGTAATACAGGCTATTTTTTGTATGGATTTATTGATATCCTCACGGATCTCTTCCGGAGAAATCTGTGTATAACGTTGATGGATGTATCCGTGAGAGCCGATTTCGTGACCGGCATCGTGGATCATCCGGACGAGGTAAGGGAACTTGTCCGCAATATCGGCAACCACGAAGAAGGTCGCCCTGACACCGCATTCCTCGAAGATCTGGAGGAGCGTTTCCGTATTCTGCTCGATTCGACTCTCATACGAACACCAGTTTTCATACGGGATATCGAGCCCGTGAAACCACTCTTCGAAATCAACCGTGAGGATGTGCCTTATGCCTTTTTCCATGAAAAACGACCTTACCCCTCGATACATAACACACCATTCCAAATGAACGCTTTCATTTGCCCGGTCAAGTTGCAAATCATTCGATGAATCCATGTTATTGACAAATTGAACAATAATCATCTATTCTTTTTTCATGTTAAAACAACTTTTACCAATCCTGGCCAGTCTCCTTCTCATCCAGACACCCGTTGCGGGTGATCTCTATCGAGACGAGCTTCCCGATCTCGTGATCACGGATATATGGCACGAGGGGGAAATCATCTATTACCAGGTGATGAACCGGGGAGGCTCCCCATCCCCCCCGGGTCACTCCACCGGCCTCCTGGTGGACGGGGATTACCGGGTCAGCCAGATCGTGAATGTGGAACTGCCTCCCGGCGAGAGATGGATCAGTCGATTCGAATACTCCTGGATCTGCACCCCCCCAAGTGATCAGATCACGGTATGGGCCGATTTCGAGGACGGCCTGGGCGCCCCCGTGGACGAGGAAAACGAGGAAAACAACTCCCGCATCGAAACCTGGAAATGCCTGGATACCCCGCCCGTGATCACATATGGCCCGGAAATAAGGGACCTCGCAACCAGCTCGGTCCTTATCGCCTGGGAAACGGACCGGGAAACCGAGGGCGTGGTGAGCTACGGCCGGATCGCAAGGCTCTTTACGGAGGAAAGGGGCGAACCCGGTTTCGCGACCGATCATGCCGTGAATCTCACCGGACTCGAGCCCGGCTCGGTTTATCATTTCATTGTGGAATCGTGGGATCCCCATGAAAACCGGGTCACCAGCCCGGAAATCTTCTTTGAAACGCCTCCCCTCACGGACAGCGAACCCCCGGAACTGTGGATCCTGGATGCCGGCACGTCAGTGGGGCTTTCTAAGATCAAGGTCGAGGCTTGGGATAATCGCGGCATCGAAAAGGTCACATTCTCCCTGGATGACAATCTCCTGTTCACGGATTATTCCCCTCCCTGGGAGTTCATATTGAATACCACCCGATACGATAACGGGATTTACAGCCTGAATGTGAGGGCGCTCGATCCCTCACTCAACCCGTACGAGGAAAAACTCCCCTTCCAGATCGGCAACACAACGGATCCGGATAAACCAGAGGTCAAAATCACCTACCCCGTGAAGGACCAGGCCGTTTCAGGAAGCATAAACGTCAAGGCAACGATCTCGGACGATAAAGGCCTCCTCTTCGGGTGGTTCAAAGTCGATGGCAACTGGGGTGGAACCTGGTATCCGAAAATATCAGGTGCGAAAAGCGAAAATGTAAAATTTCCCTGGAACACCCTTTCGGAAACCAACGGCAAACACCGGATCGCGTTTGAAATATACGACCTGGATATGAACAGCGGCATCGGAACCCAGGACGTTGTGGTGAATAACACGGCGCCCCCCAAACCGCCGGAACTGGTGGTGAAACGGAAAGTCACCCGAACCGGAACGTACTTCACAGTGGAGCTCACGGTGGAAAACAAGGGCGGCCTGGCGGCCAGAAAGGTCCGTCTCCGGGATTACCTCCAGCTGTTCCAACCCATCTCCCGCACTTTCACGAATATCAAATACGAGGCCTCCTTCAGGGATGAACTGTCGAGATGGGAAATGTATATCACCGACCAGGATGCGATCCAACCGGGACAAACCAGGGTGTATACATACGAGGCCGTACCGGTCCTGCTTTATCCCGTGATCCTGACCCCCATGATCGGGGGGGATAAATACGCGGACTTCCTGGATCTGTGGTACGAACCCCCGGACGGTTCGGAGATCTACAACAAAAGACCAAAGATCGCGTCCATTGAGACTAAATCCTGGGGCGATGCTCTGAAAGCCTCCGATTACCTGATCGTCACAAGCCCCGGAAACCTCCTTTTGTTCAGCAGCAGCCCGGAGGTGAACCGGCTGCTTTCCTCGATGGCCGAGCTGGCCCGCATCCGGGGAGGGGTTCTCGGTTTCCTGGATGTCCCCTCCACCCTGGCGAGGAACATCGAGGCCCACGACGGTTTCGACATGGGGGACGTAGGGGACGATTTTCGGGCGGAACTGGTGCTGGGGGATCAGGACAGCAATGAAATCCACGTTTATCACAACTCCGACTACTGGTATCATTTCAAACCGGGCACCACCTCCTTTGACCTGCGATGGACCCAAATGGCGCATTTCAAATGCGGGTATCAAAACCAGGGATTCGACCAGGGGGACGGCCTTTCGGTGGGAGATCTTCCCGGCGGGACAAAATCCGAAATCGTCATGGCGGATCACAGTTCCAACCGCATCCTGATCTATAACGGCAAGGGAACCCTCCTGAAAAGCTTCTCCCCGGGCGATATCGAATCCTTCGACGGCCTGGCCGTGGGGAACGTCACGGGGGATGCCAAAGAGGAAATCATCTTCGGGGACAGAAGCTCTGGCAGGATTTTCGTCTATAACTATTGGGGGGTCAGACTCGACGATTTCTCGATCAACCTGGAAGCCCACGACGGCCTGGCGGCCGGGGACGTCTGGGGGAACGATCGGGATGAAATCATACTCGCGGATAAAAGCGCGGATACAATCTACATCCTCTCCTCGGACGGCAGCCTTTGTGGCACATTCAAACGCACCTTCGACCAGGGGGACGGCATGGCAGCGGGAAACGCCGTTAAAACCTGGCCCTCCGACAAGGACGAGATCATCATAACGGACAAGAGCGAACAAAAGATCCTCATCCTGAAAGGGGACGGCGCGTTATGGAAGAGCATCGAGGGCCGTTTAGGCAACTACGACCGGCCGGCGGTCGGTGACGTCACCGGCTCGGGAGGCGGGGAGATCGTCACCACGGACTGGAGAAATAACTGCTTCACCCTCTATTCCATGGACCGGCTCGAGGGTCAACGCTATCTCCTGGATCAGCTCACCTGTTATTTCCCATCCGCATTGAAAACCATATTCAAAATTTCCGATCCACGGGGGGCATGGAGTGAAAAGCTGAAAAGCGACTGGACCTCGAACGGCTACCTCCTCATCGTGGGAGAAACGGAAATCGTACCTGCCTGGGGCGGGTTCGAGTTCGGAAAACTCTATACCAACATAGGCAATATCATGATCCGCTCCGACTGCACCGATTTTCCCTATGCCAGCACATACGGATCCGAGATCAAGCCGGAACTCGCGGCTGGACGGATCGTGGGAAACAGCGCCCTTGAACTGCGACAGAACATCGAAACCTTTATCCATATCCACAAGGGAACGGCGGGTTACGGGTTCGACCGAACCTCCTATTTCGCGGTCAGCGGTTTCCCGAAGGCCCTGTCCGGGAAAGCCGGAAAGATCGATTTCAAAAGCGAGCTGTTCGACGCATGCCTGACCATGCAGAAAAAGGGCGTTCACGGGGTGGTCATGTTCACCCCCGATTACACGAAGTACTCCTCTCCCGGCGTGATCGACGAGAAGGCCACCAAAGCCGCGATTCTCGGCAAATTTTTCGCACACACGCCGGATCGCGACGTGATCTTCCTGGCCGGTCACGGAAACGCCTCCTCATGGGACGTTATCGGGATCAATAACATCCTGGAACAGGGCAACACCTTCGGTTCGAAAAATCCCTTTATCTATGCATCCTCCTGCACCACGGGGAGGTACGTGGACGGCCTGTGTGTCGGGGAGGCGTTTTTGAGGGAAAAGGCCGCGGTCTTTCTCGGAGCAACGAAACACGGCCTCAGCACGCATTCCGCCATCAGTAACAAATTCTATTACAACTGGGATACGGGTGAATCCATCGGGCTTGGAGTGAAACAAACCAAGAGGGGCCTGGGGGGGGGAACCAGCGACCGTTACTACAGTGCGATCTACCACCTGTTTGGAGATCCCAAATTCGGAACTCGGGGGCCGACGATATCGGAATCGAGCCGCTTTTCCCGGTTTGATGAACCGCCCCCCTTTGTCGAGATTCATGTCCCCCCATGGGAGGCGAAAATCTGCGATGAGGGGCATTGCGTCTCCATTCCGGGCGGCGACCTCCTCCTCGAACCCGGAATGTCCGGGGTTCCATTCTATACAGAATATTTCGAATTCCCGAACACATTCCGGGTGCGGGACGTGATCATGATACACCGGTCCGATCCGGAAACCTCGACTGGCCTTTCCATTCCACCAACCCGGATCGTTGTGGATGGATCAGGCAGGTCCCCGGCATTTACAGATTACGAATTCGAGGGGTGGTGGCCGGAAAGGGAATTCGAATGGGAACTTCTGAAAGGGCCGGAAACAACAACCCTCGCTGTGAGGGTTTTCCCCTTCTATTACAACCCCCTCACCACGGAGGTGAGATTTCACTCCCACTACGAGTTTGAAATCGTTTCCTTGGAGACCGATCTGGAGATCCTCTCTCTCGAGACCGAAAAATCTGTGTTCGATCCCGAACAGCAGGTTCCGATTCATATCGTCATTCGAAACAACAGCGGGGAAGAAAGGGATGTTCTTGTCAGCGTCTCGATCGAACGTGAGGGAACCGGGGATCTGTTCGATGGAATTTTGCTCCACTCCCTGAAGGGTCTCTCCGGGACGGCTGTTTTCACCCCGGTATGGGACAGCACCGGGGCGCCGCCGGGATTTTATACCATGCAAGCTGAACTCCGGGACGGGGATGGGGCGCTTTTAGATACCGGTTCCCTGATGTTTCGCATCGGTTCCGTTTCAGGGGACATTACGGATTTTTCGGGGAGTCCCCGGTTCTTTCATCCCGGCGATCCCGTTGATTTCGCCCTGGAGTTTACCAATACCGGTTCCTCCCCCACTTCAGGAACCGCCCATATCCGGATCAAAAACGATGCCGGGGAGGAAATTGACGATTTTCAACGCGATTTCCCACCACTTGCTCCAGGCGATGTCGATCGATTCGAACAGACATGGGATACCACCGGTACGGATGAGGAATCGTTCGTGGCCGTGGGATATGTCTTTTACGAAGGCCGTGTGGCTGCATCCAGAGAAATCGTCATCCGCTCGAAACCGCTCTCCGGTTTCAAAACATATTAAGGGGGGAGGAGTGATGAGGATATCTTTACCGGCCATATGCGTCATCGCGTTTTTTTCATTCCTTGTACTGGAGAAAGGGGCCGCATCCAAAACGAAAAACGACCTTCCCGATCTCGAGATCGCGGATGTGTGGAACGAGGAAGCGAAGGTCTGTTTCCTGATGGTCAACACCGGGGGCGGCATCGCGCCTCCGGATCACGTGGCGGCCCTTTTCATCGACGGCGAACTTAAGGCGTCCCGTCCCATCGATCGGGAACTCGTACCGGGTGATGATTTCCGGGCCTGCTTTGAATACGAATGGACCTGCTCCCCCCCGGAGGATCTCGTGACCGTGACCGCGGATTTCGAATCCGTTATAGATGAATCCAACGAGCTAAACAACGAACATGAAGAGATCTGGCCGTGCGAGCCGCCCCCGCTCGAGATCGTCCATGGACCGGAAATAACCGGTCTTTCCAGCTCCCGCGCCACCATCTCGTGGGAAACCAACCGGGACACCGAGGGCGTGGTGCGTTTCGATCGCCGCTCCCGGCTTTTCTCCCATGAACAGTGGAGCAGCGTTCAGGGAACCAGTCACGAAGTGTCTCTGTCAGGGCTGGATCCCGGAAGCGTTTACCATTACCAGGTGGAATCCATGGATTACCTGGAAAACCGTGTTCACAGCGGCGACAGGACATTCGAGACCCATCCACTCGCCGATGACGAGCCCCCCACGGTCACCCTTCACGATCCCGGCCTGTTCCGGGGAATCGTCCCGTTGGAAGCTGCGGGCATGGACAACCGCGGCATCAGAAAGGCGGAGTTCCTGATCGACGGCAAACTCGTTTTTACCGATTTCTCCCCCCCCTTCTACTACATGCTCGATACCGGGAAATACGAAAACGGCCCTTACGATCTCACGGTCCGGATGATCGACCTCGTGGGGAATCCCGGGAAGGACAAGCTCCGTATGAAGGTCGAGAACATCAAGGACAGCACCTATCCCGATGTCATGATCACACAACCCACAAAGGACGAGATCCTTTCCGGTAAGACTTACGTGACGGCCATCCTGTCCGACGATACAGGGATCAAATCCGCCTATTTCTACGTGGATTCCATGCTGATCCGGGATGCCAGGCAATACAGCCCTCCATACTCCGTGTATGAACCGATCTATTTCGTATGGGACACCCTTTCCGAATCCACGGGATCACACCGGATCGGCATCGAGGCGTTCGACGCGGATAACAAATCCACTATCGCCACTGTGGACGTGATCGTGGACAACACTCCCCCTCCCGCCCCGAAACTGGTTCTTGCAAATCACCAGGCGAGCCGGAAGGACAACACCTTCACCATCGAAATCGCCGTGAAAAATGTGGGGAACGCAACGGCCACGGCTGTCGAAATCATAGACCAGCTGGATGGTTTCCAGGCGATCTGGAAATCGGACTCGAACGACTCATACCGCCCGGAATATTACACGGCAGGCTCCGAGCTTTTCACCATCAAAAGCAAAAGAACCATCGCCCCCGGGCAAACCCTCAGCTGGTCATACAAGGCCGTTCCCGTGCTCGGGGCGCCCAATGATTTTAAACCCTCGATTGGATCCTACATGCGCCTTTTCTGGCGAGACGCCTCGGATAAACCCTTTCACTCCTATCCCAAAACCCCCGTTTTAAAAACAAAGCAGGGGGAAACGATTTCCCAGGCATATGAAAAGGCCCTCAAAACCTCCGATTATATCCTTGTCACCGATCCGGCAAAGCTCTTCAAACTCTTCACACCCGGATATACCGGCCCCCCCAGTACAAAAAGGGACGAGGTGAACCGGCTCCTTTCCGATATGGCCCATCTGGCCTCCCTGAAACAGGGCGTCCTCGGATACGTGCATTACACCAGCGTGACAAATCTCCAGAATCTCCTGAAAAAGGGGGGAAAATGGACCAACCGGATGTGCGGCGATTATTCCACGAACGGGTACCTCCTCCTGGTGGGGGAAACGGAGATCATACCCAGCGGTTCCTCGAAACACTCGGCCACCGGATTCGACACGGTCACCATCAGCTGCGTGGATCTCTTCTATGCAAACACGTCGGGGGACATCCTCTATCCCGAGCTCAACATGGGCCGCATCGTGGGAAACGAACCCGGGGATCTTCGCGTTCCAATAAGGGCGGCCATCGGGCAGGCCCTGGGTTGGACAAACCACAACTTTGACGCCTCGCACGCCCTGGCCGTGAGCGGTTCGGGGGAAGGCGTGGATAAATTCGAGGCGAGCGTGGACGACGTCGAGGGCCATATGAAAAAACAGTTCACTTTTGTGAAAAAATTGAAAGAGCGGGAGGTCTCGAATGCAGGCAGGGACATACTCACGGAGTTTAAAAACGAAGTCCGGAACCGGGACGTTATCTTTTTCCGGGATCATGGCTTGGAATACGAGTGGAGCCACGTGATTAAAACGGACAATTTCAAGCCGCTCAGCTTCGTGGGTACCAAACCCTTTGCCTTCGCCTGCTGTTGCTGGGCCGGGATCTATTCCAGGTCCATTCATTACGACCCGGAAATTTACCCATACAAAGGCATTGCCGAGTACTTTCTCGAGGCGGGGTGCGGCGCCTATATCGGGGCCATGCATAAATCCTCCAGGGGAGTGAACAATACGGCCGCCTCCCACATGTACAGAAAATGGCCCGGGGATTATAAAACCATCGGGGAGGCTTTAAAGGGACTGAAAAGATCCATCGCCCCGGCCGGAACCTTCTGGTCCGCCCATAACCGGCACAGGTGGATCGCGGCGTATTACCTCCTGGGCGATCCCAAATTCGGGGTAACCAAAACAAAAACCTCGATCTCAACCGTCGGGGGGAAGGAACCGCCTCCCACCATCGATGTCACGGTTCCTGATTTCGAAGTGAAACGAGTGGCGTTCGAGGATCATGTGTCCATACCGGGCGGCGACCTCATCATGGAGACCGGAAGGCACGTTGTTCCCTTCTATAGAATCACGCTGGACTATCCCCCCGGACGGCGGGTTCAGAATGTGTTCATGACCCGTCGATCCGATCCTGTGAGTACTACCGGCCTGGTCCTCCCAGTTGCCACGAATGCAACCGACGACGGCCCATCGCCGCCACAGCCCGACATCGAGGGCGGCTGGTGGCCGGATCGCGAATACGGATGGGAACTGATCGAAAATCCCGAGGGCTCCTCACTGGTTGTCAACATGTATCCCTTCTATTACAACAACCTCACAACCGAGGCCGTGTTTCACGGGGAATACACATTCGAGATCGAATGCACCTCCCCCACGGTGTTTATCACCGATATTGCGGTGGATGGGGAGGCCTTTCCAGTGGGTGAGATCGTGAACGTGGATCTTGCCCTGGAAAGCCGCTGGGAACCGGTGGATGCTGTGTTCCGGGCCCATGTCACCCGGGCCGCCACGAACGAGGTGGTGGACGGCCTCCTGCTCGAGAGCCTGGACGGATTTACCGGAAAGGCCTCCTACAGCCCGGCATGGGAGAGCGCCGGTCAGGAACCGGGTTATTATACTGTAACAGCCGTTCTGGAGGATCGAGCCGGCCAGGTCCTGGATCGGGAGATGCTAACCTTTCGTCTCGGGATTGTGTCGCTGGATGTCATCGATCTGACAGCCGCTCCTAAATATTTCGATATCGGCGACACGATCGATATCTCCCTGGAACTGGCCAACACCGGGAGCGAACCGAGTTCGGGAACCGTCCTTCTCAAGGTGAGAAATTCCACGGGTGAGACGGTTCGGGAATTCCGGAGGGATGTGATCGCACTCGAGCCGGAAAATGTGTTCCGATGGAACGAGGCGTGGAATTCCACGGGAGCTCAGGGGGGGCCATACACCATCCTGGGTTACGCCGTTTACGGTGAAGGCGCCACGGATCCAAGGACGACCAGCATCAGTTCCACCCGCCCATCGGGAATGGCGATGTATTAGACCCTTCCGTTGAGACATGTGTGAGTTTTGCAATCGTCTCGCCTCCTTTTTCGAGGGTTCTTTTGGATACTTTTGGGGGATTGACCCCATCCGCATCCCCCTAAAGTATCCTTTCCGGTTGAAACCCGCTTTCCTTAACATGTATGAAAATGCCTGCTTATTTGTATAAACATTTCCATGAAAGGGATTTTGATCCATGAAGGAGATACCACACGAACTGAAGGTCCATGTTGTTTCTCATACCCACTGGGACCGCGAATGGCGGCAGCCGTTCGAGTTTTTTCAACCATACCTCGTGAAATGCCTCGATCAACTCTTTTCCATCTTCGAGGAAAACGACGAT
>Ga0272442_10004887_pt1 | contig 18126 bp, 21 predicted proteins | sample SSMForm2O_FD_200262 | JGI IMG/M metagenome (GOLD analysis project Ga0272442, IMG submission 200262) | Marine sediment archaeal communities from Little Sippewissett salt marsh, Falmouth, MA, United States - SSM-Form-2O | ecosystem: Environmental > Aquatic > Marine > Wetlands > Sediment ... | reverse complement strand
TTCGCGGGCAGCGCCGACCAATTGGGCGCCCTGTCCGGCAGACTGGGCCAGATCCCCGGAGTGGAAGCCAAATCGGCTCTATCCCGGGATACCCTGACTACCCCTGACGAGGAGGGCGGCCATGCGCGTTGAACGGGATTTCCTGGGCGAACTGGAGCTGCCGAAGGATTATCCCTTCGGGATTCATACCCGCCGGGCGGAAAAAAACTTCGCGTTTTCGCGGGAACGTCTGCGTGCGGACATTTTCGAGGCCCTGATCCAGGTCAAGCAGGCGGCGGCGGAGGCCAATGCCGGGGCGGGGCTGCTGGACCCGGAACTTGCCGAGGCCATCCTGGCGGCCGGGGATGGTATCCTGGAAGATGTGCATGCCTGGGTGCCGGCGATTCACCCCCTGCAGGGCGGGGCGGGCACCTCCACCAACATGGCGGCCAACGAATTGCTGGCCAACCTGGCTCTGAAGCACCTGGGAAAGGATTTCGGCGATTATGAAGTGATTTCGCCGCTGGAACATGTCAACCTCTCCCAGTCCACCAACGACGCTTATCCCACGGCGGTGCGCATCGCCGTGATCCGGGGGCTGCATCGGCTTCACGACGGGGTCGAAAACCTGTTGCGGCGGTTGCTGGACAAGGAAAGTGAGTTTTCCGGTCTTTTGAAGGTGGGCCGCACCCAGCTCCAGGACGCCATGCCGTTGTCCCTGGGACAGGAGTTCTCCGCCTGGGCCGAGGCGATGACCCGCTTCCGCTGGCGCCTCAACAAAGCCCTGGACTGGGTACGGGAAGTCAACCTGTCCGGTACCGCGGTGGGCACCGGCATCAACGCGGATCACCGGTACCGGGCGGGAGTGATCGAATTGTTGCGTCGCCGGGTGCAGGAGCCCCTGACCCTGTCACGCAACCTGGTGGACGCCACCCAGAACGTGGACCAGCTGGTGGAGGTCAGTGGTCTGGTTCGTACCGGAGCGGTTTCGGTACGCAAGATGGCCGCCGACCTGCGGCTGCTTTCCTCCGGTCCCCGCTGCGGACTGGGTGAGATCGGCCTGCCGGAGCTCCAGGCGGGATCTTCCATCATGCCCGGCAAAGTCAATCCGGTCATGGCCGAGGCGGCCGAACAGGTATGTTTGTCGGTAATGGGCGGAGACGCGGTGATCGCCCAGGCGGCGGCGGCGGGGAACCTGGAGTTGAGCCAGTTTCTGCCCCTGATCGCCCATACGCTGTTGAGCGGCCTGGAGATCTTCGCCGGAATGACCGTCGGGCTCGCGGAAACCGTGGCGGGTATCCGGGCCCGGCCGGAGCGGTTGCGACGCAATGTGGAACACAGCTTTGCCGTGGCCACTCTACTGGCACCCACCCTGGGACACGAAACCATGGCCCGGGTGGTCCGGGAGGCCCGGGAACGGGATTGCGGGGTCATTCAGGTGATCCGCGAACGGAAGCTGATCACCGATATTGAACTCGAGCGTCTGCTGACTCCCGAGGTGATGGCTTCGCCGGGATTGCCCCTGCCCGAAGGTGAGGAATCATGAAGAATCGAACCCTGCGGGGAGACAGACTGCATATCGGCTTTTTCGGTCGCCGCAACGCGGGGAAATCCTCCCTGGTGAACGCAATCACCGGCCAGGCCGCGGCCATCGTATCCGACGTGCCCGGAACCACCACGGACCCGGTATACAAGGCCATGGAACTGCTGCCCCTGGGGCCGGTGGTGTTGATCGATACCGCCGGCTTGGATGATACCGCCGGTGAACTGGGGGAGGAGCGCAAACGCCGGGCGGGCCGCGTGTTGTCCCGCACCGACCTGGCATTGCTGGTGGTGGACGCCCGAGAAAAGAATTTCGCCTTCGAGGAAGAGTTGCTGGCCCGGTTGGAAAAAGAAAAAATCCCCGTGATCATCGTGGTCAACAAGATCGACCTGGAGATGGGGGAGGCCGCCGCAAAGTGGCTTGCCGGCCGGGTCTTCCTGCGGGTCAGCGCCGTCAGCGGCATGGGGATCGGTGAATTGAAGCGCCGCATCAAGGAAATCGCTCCGCGGGAGTGGGAGCCTCCTTTCGTGCGCGATCTGGTGCATCCCGAAGATGTGGTGGTATTGGTGACGCCCATCGACCTGGGCGCTCCCCGGGGCCGCCTGATCATGCCCCAGGTCAAAGCCCTGCGGGATATCCTGGATGGCGACGCCGTCCCGGTGATGTGCAAGGAACGGGAATTAAGGTCCGCCCTGGCGGCCCTGAAACAACCGCCGGCCCTGGTGGTCACCGACTCCCAGGTCTTCCCCCAAGTGGCGGCGGACCTGCCGGAAAGCATTCCGTTGACCAGTTTTTCCATTCTCTCGATCCGCCAGAAAGGGGAACTGGGGCAGATGGTGGAGGGCGTGCGGGCCATGCGCGATCTGCGCCCCGGCGACCGGGTGCTTATCGCCGAGGCCTGTTCCCACCATCCCCTGGAGGACGACATCGGTCGCGTGAAGATCCCCCGCTGGTTGAATCACCACGTGGGCGGCGGTTTGAAGATCGACACGGTCCCGGGATTCGATTATCCCGATGATCTGGAGAAATACAAGCTGGTCGTGCATTGCGGCGGCTGTACCCTGAATCGCCGGGAGATGCTGCGTCGTCAGAGGATCGCCGCTGAGCATGGCGTGCCGATCACCAATTACGGCGTTTTGATCTCCTATTTGAAGTCCGTTTTTCCCCGGGCCCTGGAGCCCTTCCCCGAGATGGCGCGCCTGTTCGCTTCCCGGAAGCGGAAAACGGACCGTGACATGGCCCGGCGCATGGCCGGGATGACTGAAATCTGATAATGGAGGATTTTATGGATACGGGTTTTATCGATCACCAACGCATTTACACTTATCTTGAGAACAACGCCCCCCCGCAGCGGGAGGAGTTGAACGAGATCCTGGCGCATGCCCGGGAATTGAAAGGAATCTCTTTCGCCGAAGCGGAGCGCCTGCTGATGGTGGAGGATCCGGATCACCTGGAGGCCATGCTCGAGACCGCCCGCTATATCAAGGACGAAATCTACGGTCGGCGCCTGGTTTTGTTCGCCCCCCTCTATGTGTCCAACCTCTGCAACAATGAGTGCCTGTATTGCGCTTTCCGCCGCAGCAATGACACCATCCCCCGGCGTACCCTCACCCTGGATGAGATTCGCAGCGAGACCGAAGCGCTGGTGTCCCAGGGCCATAAGCGGGTGCTGCTGGTTTCCGGAGAGGGATTGGGTCAATCGGCCCTGGATTTCTCGCTGCGGGCCATTGACACCGTGTACTCGGTCAAGGTGGGCAATGGCGAAATCCGCCGCATCAATATCAACATCGCTCCTTTGTCGGTGGACGGATTCAAACGCCTCAAAGAGAGCGGAATCGGTACCTACCAGCTTTTTCAGGAAACCTACCACGGCGACACCTACAAGGTGATGCATCCCAAGGGACCCAAGGCCGATTACGTCAACCACCTGACCGCCATGGATCGCGCCATGGAGGGAGGGATCGACGATGTCGGCGTGGGCGTATTGTTCGGCCTTTACGATTACCGCTTCGAGATCATGGCCATGCTGCAGCATATCCGGCATCTGGAAGAAACCTTCGGTGTCGGATGCCACACCATTTCCGTTCCCCGCCTCGAGCCGGCCACGGGTTCATCGGTGGCCGCGGATCCTCCCTATCCGGTGACCGATCGCGATTTCGCCAAGATTATCGCCATCCTGCGCATCACCGTCCCCTATACCGGTCTCATCCTCAGCACCCGGGAAACCGCTGAGATTCGCCGCCGGGCGTTTTCCCTGGGGATTTCCCAGATCAGCGCCGGTTCACGGACCAACCCCGGCGGGTACTCGGAATCCGAAGCGGCGGAGCAGTTCTCCCTGGGAGACCATCGCAGCCTGGAGGAGGTGATTCGTGACATGGTGGACCACGGCTATATTCCTTCATTCTGTACCGGGTGCTACCGCCTGGGGCGCACGGGTAAGGACTTCATGGATCTTGCCAAGCCGGGATTGATCAAACACTATTGCCTGCCCAACGCGATCACCACTTTCAAGGAATACCTGGTGCATTACGCCGGGGATGATACCCGCCGGGCCGGGGAAGCCCTCATCGCATCGATGATAAAGGATATTCCCAAGGTGGATATCCAGGAAAAAACCAGGGATTCACTGCAGCGGATTGAAAATGGCGAACAGGACCTATATCTCTGACGCGGATACGGCCCGGCGCCTGGCGGGTCTGGGGAACTCTCCCGCAAGGGAGGACCTTGTTTATTTCCTGGCCAGCCGGGATGCAACCGTGACCGATGCGCTGTACCGGGAGGCCGACCGGGCGCGCCGGCAATGGGTGGGCGATGAAATCCATCTGCGGGCCATCATCGAGTTTTCCAATCATTGCCGCCGGGATTGCCGCTATTGCGGGATCCGGCGCGGTTTTCCCGGGGTAACCCGCTATCGCATGACCGTCAGTGAAGTCATCGACGCCGCTGCTGCGGCGGTTGCCATGGGGTATCGTACCGTGGTGCTTCAGTCCGGCGAGGACGGCTGGTTTACCGGCGATCGCATCTGCCGGATGGTGGAGGGGATCAAAGGACTGGGAGACATAGCCGTCACCCTGGCCGTGGGTGAGCGCCCCGCCGCGGAGTACCGGGCGTTTTTCGACGCCGGGGCGGACCGGTACCTGTTGAAGCATGAAACCGCGGACCCTGAGCTTTACGCCGGGCTCAATCCCGGGATGACCCTGGAAGCGCGGGTCGACTGCCTGCGGGAATTGAAGGCCATCGGGTTCCAGACCGGTTCCGGAATCATGATCGGATTGCCCGGTCAGACCCTGGAGAGCCTGGCGGATGACATATTGCTGTTTCGTGAACTGGATCTGGACATGATCGGTTGCGGTCCCTATATCCCCGTGGCCGGATGTCCCACCGGGTGGAGCGCCGCTGACAGGGAGGAATTATCTTTCCGGGTGCTGGCGCTGAACCGTCTGGTCACCCGGGATACCCATTTGCCGTCCACCACGGCCCTGTCCACCCTGAACGAGAATGACGCCCGGGCCCTGGCCCTTACCCGGGGAGCCAACGTGATCATGCCGAACCTGACGCCGGAACGTTTCCGCCGTTTCTACGAAATCTATCCCAGCAAGAAACGGATCGAAGTGGACAACCTGGCGTTTCGGACTGAATTGGAGGCGCTGGCCGCCCGATTGGGACGCGGCATCTCCCTGGGCCGGGGCGACCGGCCGGGATGGCCCGTACGAAGCGAAGTTGATAAACAATATGGAGAAAGGCCGATATGACGTCAAAAACGGAAAATGCCTGGATGGAGCAAGTGATCCGCCCCGATGAGATTGAACCCTACCTGATCAAAGGCCGGGATTTTATCGACGATGATTTGATCCACTCCCAATTAGAGGCGGCCCGGAATCCCGAACCCGCCAGGGTCAGGGACATCATCGCCAAGTCCCTGGAATTGCGGCGCCTGGAGCCGGAGGAAACCGCCGCTCTCATCCACGTGACCGATCCGGAGCTCCTGGCGGAGATGCGGGCGGCCGCCGGACGCATCAAGGATCGGGTCTACGGCGGACGCATTGTTACCTTCGCTCCTCTCTACCTGAGCAATTACTGCGTGAATTCCTGCGTGTACTGCGGGTACAGGAAAGAGAACCGGGAGAGTTCCCGCAAGCGACTGACCCGGGAGGAACTGCTTTCGGAGACCCGCGCCCTGGTGGACCAGGGGCACAAGCGACTGATCATGGTTTACGGGGAGCATCCCCTTTCGGGAGTCGAGTATATCGAGGAAACCCTGGAAGCCGTGTATTCCGTAAAGAAACCCCCGTCGGGAGAGATCCGCCGGGCCAACATCAACGCCGCACCCATGGACATCGCCTCACTCGAACGCCTCAAGAAAGTCGGCATCGGCACTTTCCAGGTTTTCCAGGAAACCTACCATCATGAGACTTACCAGCGGGTTCATCCCCGCGGCATCAAAGCGGACTACCGCTGGCGGCTGTACGCGTTGCATCGCTGCATGGACGCAGGTGTGGACGATATCGCTCCGGGAGTTCTTTTCGGACTGTACGATTGGCGTTTCGAGGTCATGGGGTTGCTCTATCATACCATGGACCTGGAATCCCGTTTCGGCGGCGTGGGCCCGCATACGATTTCATTTCCCCGTATGGAACCGGCGGTGGGGACGGCTTTTACCGAGCAGAGTCCCTGGTTGGTGACCGATGAGGATTTCGAGCGGATCGTTACGGTGATCCGCCTGTCGGTTCCCTATACGGGCATGATCCTCACCGCCAGGGAAACCCCGGAAGTACGCGAGCGAATCCTGCCGCTGGGCATCACCCAATTGGATTTCGGATCCAACATCGGGGTCGGCTCCTACGCCCGGGGGTCATACGATCCCGAAAAACAGCAATTCCTCTTGAACGATCAGCGCAGCCTGGATGAGGGCATCGCCTGGCTGGCCCGGGAAGGGCACGTAACCTCCTTCTGCACCGCCGGATACCGTTGCGGCCGCACGGGAGACTATTTCATGCAGATCGCCAAGCAGGGCAAGGTTCATCGCCTGTGTATGCCCAACGCCATTACGACTTTCGCGGAGTACCTGGAGGATTACGCCGGCCCGGAAACGCGGCAGGTGGGCTGGCCCCTGGTGGAGACGGAAATCCGTCATCTACCCGAGGACCGGCGGCGGGTGGTGCGGGAAATGGTGGCCCGGATCAAGGCGGGGGAGCGGGATGTCTACGTATGATCTCCTGCCCGGAGAAGACGCCGTCGCCTTTTTCCGTCGCGTTTACCCGGAATTGCGGCGCCGAACCGGCGCCGCATTCTGGCTGGCCCGGCGCATGGGCAGACGTTTCTCCCATGTGGCCGGGGAATGCCGGGAGCCTGTTCCCGGGCCGCGGCGTGTCTCCCTGGGCGGGAACTGGGTTCTCTTCCTGGCCGGCGGTACTTCCCGGGAAACCGAAAACATCTTGCTTGAAAAATTGAGGCCGGTATTCCAACGACATTTCAGCCGGGAGTGACCAGAGGATCATCCCCGCCTCTCGTCTGACGGGTTGACAAACTTTTTTATCGATATTATCCTGACGATACAGCGGAAATCTTTGGCCGCGTAATGAAAATGAAAAAAGTATCCGTACCTGTTATGCGTCGTCTGCCGGTTTATCACCACTTCCTTTCCGACCTGGCGGCCCGGGGAGTGGAAAGGGTTTCATCCACAACCGTGGCCAGGCACTTCGGTTTCGATCCCATTAAAGTCCGCAAGGATATGGCTCTGACCGGAGCGGTCGGGCGCCCCCGGACCGGTTTCCTGATCAGCGACCTGCTGGAGCATATCGAAACCTTCCTGGGGTGGCGCACCACCCAGGAGGCGGTATTGGTCGGGTGCGGCCCCCTGGGCTCCGCCTTGCTTGGATATGAAGGGTTCACCAGGTATGGTTGGGAGATTCTGGTCGCCTTCGACGATGATCCGGAAGTCGTGGGCACCCGGATTCAGGACAAGCTGGTCATGCCTCTGGAACGCATGTCCGAAGTATGCCGGCGCCTGCAGGCGGAAGTAGGCATAATCACCGCTTCCGCGCAATCCGCTCAGAGAATCGCCGATATGATGGTGGACGCCGGCTTGAAGGGCATCTGGAACTTTGCGCCCACTTCGGTTAAGGTGCCGGAGGGAGTAATCCTGCAGCAGGAGAACCTGCTGGCTTCACTGACCATCCTGGGATTGAAATTAAAGTACCTGCGCTCCCGGCGGGAATCAGATATGGTCATCGACGAATAGATTCATTCTTCTGGTGGAAATCCTTTTTTCTTTGTGGCAGACTTACATAATCAAAATGGAGGTGAGGCATGTTGAAACGTAACATCGTTGCCATATTGGTACACCATCGTGGGGAATCCGCCGTCAAGGTCCAGCAGGTACTGACCGGATGGGGATGCATGATTACCACCCGGCTGGGATTGCACGAAGGCGTTCTGGATGACTGCACCCAGACCGGTCTGATCATCGTGGAGATGGTCGGCGAAAGCGAGAAGATCGATGAATTCGTGCGCAAACTCAACTTGATCAAGGGCGTCAGCGCCAAGCTCATCACTCTGGAATTAGAGGCTTGATCGTCGCTCGGGAGGAATGATATGTCTTTGTTGAATGCCAAGCAACTGGTTCAGAACGCGGTGCGGTTGGAAGAGAACGGTGAACGGTTCTATCGTCGCTGGGCGGAAAAAACGCAGGATCCCGCCAGTAAGAAATTCCTTTTTCACCTGGCTGATGAAGAAGTCAAGCACCGGGAATTGTTTCAGTCCATGGCCGACCTGGTCACCGACCTTCCCATGGATGCCGATGTGTATGGGGAATACATGGCATATATGCAGGGTTTTGTCGACGAAACCCTTTTTAACGAAAAAGTATATGCCGCTGAAATGGCGGAGATCAGCACCCTGGCCGAGGCGGTTGAATTCGCCATGCGGCAGGAACTGGATTCCGTGCTTTTCTACCTTGAACTCAAGACTTTCGTCCCCGCCGATCAGGAAGGAATGATCGAGGCGATTGTCAAGGAGGAGCGCCGCCACTACGCCGACCTGCTGCGGTTCAAAAAGGAATTGACCGCATAGAGGTTCCCGGCACTCCGGTTTTCCGGCAGGAAATTGTTGGATTTTATCAATTTCTACGCTATATCTCTGTTCGGGAAAAGGAGGGCGGCATGGAACAAAAAATCGAGGCGATTCTGCGGCGCACCCGACGGGCCGTGGTGACCATCGCGCCGGACGCGTCGCTGCAGACCGCGGCCCGGCTGATGAATCGGGAGCGAATCGGCTCACTGGTGGTGGTGGATGAAGCCGATAATATCGCGGGTATCCTGTCGGAGCGGGACGTCCTGCGGGGGTTCGCCGACGCTGACGCGGATATCCGCGATATGGAAGTGCGGCGAATCATGACCCACCGGGAAAAAATGATCGTCGGACAGTCCAGCGATAGCGTCGGCCAGCTCATGGCGGTAATGACCCGGAACCAGATCCGCCACATCCCGATTCTGTCCCGGGATGAGCCCTACCGGTTCATCGGCATGATCTCCATTGGCGATCTGGTCAACGCCAGGCTTTCGGACTCTCATACAGAGAACCGTTTTCTGAGGGATTATATCGCCGGAACCTACCCCGGTTGACTCCCGGCGGCGTTGCGGTCCCCGGTGACTTGGGGTATAATTCTTCTCACGGGGACCCATGGTGATCAGAAAAATTATTCTGTTGTTCGTAAGCGCAGTAACCGTAACGGGGTGCGGTTATCGACTGTCCGGAACCGGAGCGTTCCTGCCGGAGCATCTGCAAACCATCCTGATTCGCAATTTCGAAAACGAGACCAGCCGCTACCAGGCCGAACAATTCGTGACTTTCGCGGTTCGGGACGAGTTTATCCGCCGCAGCCGCCTGAAGCTGGTGGAAAACCTGGATCGCGCCGATGCCGTACTGGAGGGCAAGATCGTTTCCTTCGAGGTCAAACCCGTCTCGTACACCGAATCAGCGGCGGACAAATACCAGGTCAGCATCACCCTGGAGATCCGCCTCATGGACCTCAAGAAAGGAAGGGTTTTGTTTGAAGACCGGAACCTGCGCTACCTGGATTCCTACGATATTGATTCGGCGGATTTCTTTTCCATGGAAACCCAATCACTGGAGAGGATCTCCAATACGTTCGCTCGATCCGTGGTCACCACAATCCTGGAAGATTTTTGATGGCCCCGGAGGGATTATTCGCTTTCCTGCAGGGAATCCGGCAGAAGCAATCGCCCCCTCCTTTCACGATCCTGGCGGGGTTTCATGAATTCCTGGGCGAGTGGGTGATCCGGACCTACATCAAGACCTTTCTCGAGGATCCCACGGATTTCAACTTTCGTCGCTACTACCTGGAGAGTGACGGTGATACCGGGTGGCCGGACGTGGTGCAGGAAGCGCAAACCGCCAGCTTTTTCATCCAGTCCCGCAAGGTCATCGTGGCGACGGTAAGGGATCCGCGCAAAATATCCCTTTCCAAAGAGGACCGGGATCTTCTGCGGGATTACCTGGCCAAGCCGTCGCCCCATTCCCTGATCATCCTGTATATATCCCTGGCCCTGACTCCCGATGATTACCGGCAGTTGCGCAAGGGGAAACTGGATACCCTGTTGAAAAACCTGGATTCACCCGCCACCCGCCTGGTGGATCTGGATCGCGTTCGTGACCATGAAGTGTCCGCCTATATCCGCGGGCGCCTGAAGAATGTCGGCGTGCGTATTACCGACGGAGCATTGGAGCGGTTGAAAGAGATTCTCGGAGAGCGCTATGTTTCGGCCCTGCAGTGGATCAACCAGTTTGAAGCCTGGTCGCGGGATGAAGGTGAAATCGATGTCCAGGACGTGGATCGCATGGTCACCGGTGTTGATCCGCACTCCATCTGGGATCTCACGGACGCGGTGGAGCAGGAAGATCCCGCCGCCTATCTGCGGGTGTTGCGTTACCTGTTCTCCAACGGTGTGAAACCCGCCATGATTGTCGGCACCCTGGTCACCTATTACAACAAGATATTTACCGCCCGGTTCCTGCTGCGCCAGCATCGCTCGGCGGCGGATATCGGCCGTCTCCTGCAGCAGCCCTCTTTTTTTCTGGATCGCTTCATGAAAACGGTCCGTCGTTTTTCCGATGAGCGGATGGAACGGATCATGGATCTGATCTACCGCATGGATTTCGAGTCCAAGACCGGTGGAGAGGAAGCGGCCCGCCTGCTGCTTCAGCAATTTATCTTTCAATTGCGGGCGGGCCGGAACCATGGATAAGCGAAACCTCTGGATGATTTCCGCCCTGGTGCTCGGAATGGCCGCGGCCGCATGCGCACCCCGTTACCGGGCACCCCGGCTGGCCCCCGCCGGGTCCACGGGGCATCCAACCGCTTTGATCCGTTTTGCCGCTGAAGTGGAAGGACAGCGCCAGAAGGGGCGGCTGGCCATGGACGTAGACGGATCCAGGGCCCGGGTGCTCTTTCTCTCCCCCTTGAACCGGGTGGTTATGGAGTTGCGGATTGAGCGTAAACGGGCATTGTTGTTGAACCGCCGCCTGCGGCGATATTGGCGTGGCGACTTCGCCGGCCTGGTGTGGCGCATGTGGAGATTGCGACTGGATTATGGTGAACTGCGGGATCTGGTTTTCAATCCCGATGGCTCCGACGCCCTGCGGGACCGGGGCGGGATGCACCTGGATGTGGAGAAGGATCCGGCCACCGGCCTGCCTCGGAAGCTGGAGGTCAGCGGACCTTCCACCCGTCTGCGATTGAGCGTGTTGCGCCGGCGCAGGGCCGCCGGCGCATTGACATATTCCGGTGGTCTCGAAGGCTTTTCCCGGGCGGAACTTGATCAAGTGATTGCGTATGAAGACTGACAAGCCGGCGCGACTTCGCTCTTTCGCCAAGATCAATCTCGGTCTGGAAATCCACGGCCGACGCGACGATGGATACCATCTGCTGCGGACGGTATTCCAGACCATCGACATGTATGACGACATCCTAATCGAAACCAGCGAAGAGAAGGGCTGTACCGTTGCGGGAGACCTCCCCGGAGTTGATTGGGGAGAGAACAACACCATCTCCAGGGCGTACCGGATACTGGACCGTGAGTTCGGTCTGCCCATGGGTTTTCATGTATACGTCCACAAGCGTATCCCGCCGGGCTCCGGACTGGGAGGCGGCAGCGGAAACGCGGCGGTCTGCATGCTTTTTTTCGCTCACCGGGCCGGCCTGGAAATCGGTGAACCCCTGTGGATCGAACTGGCGGCCCGGGTGGGCGCGGATGTTCCCTTCTTCTTGGCGGGGGGAACCGCTCTCGCCGAAGGGATCGGGGAGAAATTGACGCTTCTGGAGGATTTCCGCGCCCCGTCACTGGTGCTGATGCTGCCCGGGGTGGAGGTTTCCACCGCCCGGGTTTACCGCGGGTTCAGCTTGACAAGAAAGGCCGGAGAAAGTAAAATAGAGGTCTTTTTACAGACCCGCCGCATGGCGGTACTGGAAAACGACCTGGAGACGGTTGCGTTTGGATACCATCCGGAAATACGGGCGGCCAAGAAGGCCCTGCGCGCGGCCGGGTGCGAATTCGCGGCCATGAGCGGCAGCGGCGGCGCCGTATTCGGCATTCCGGATCCGGGCCCAACGCGGGCATTGGATGTACCGGGGTTTCGCCCGGTCCGATGCCGTTTGGTGTCCCGGAAAGAGTATCAGGAGCGGATTGGGGCGTGGCCAAGCGGTAAGGCACCGGTTTTTGGAGCCGGTATTCGGAGGTTCGAATCCTCCCGCCCCAGCACTTCCCCTACAGGCAGGTCAAAATGAACAGGAAAAACAATTTTCTGGTGTTCTCAGGTTCCGCCAATCCAGGATTGGCCCGGAGTATCGTGTCTCACCTGGGATGCGAACTGGCGGAGTCTACCCTGACGACTTTTTCCGACGGGGAGATTCGTTTCCAGAGTCACGAGAATGTTCGTGGCGCCGACGTGTTTATCATTCAGTCCCTGGCGGGAGACATCAATTTCAGCATCATGGAGCTTCTGCTCATGGCGGATGCCCTGAAGCGAGCCTCCGCGCGGCGTATCACCGCCGTGATATCCTATTACGCCTATGCCCGGCAGGACCGCAAGGATCGTCCCCGGGTCCCCGTTTCGGCCCGTCTGCTGGCGGACCTGCTGGAGACCGCGGGCTTCTCCCGCATCCTGACCATCGACCTGCACGCCAATCAAATCCAGGGTTTTTTCAACGTGCCGGTGGACAATCTGATGGCCCTGCCCATTTTCGTTTCCTACCTGCGGAATGACGCCGGCCTGGATCTAAAGAACCTGGTGATCGTATCGCCCGACGCCGGCGGCGTGGAAAGAGCCCGGCTTTTCGCCCGGCCCATGAACGCGGGCCTGGCCATCGGCGATAAGCGGCGCTCCGGCCCCAATGTGGCCGAAGTCATGCACATCATCGGTGACGTGGACGGGCGGGACGCCATTGTGGTGGACGATATCGTCGATACCGCCGGGACCCTGACCCAGACCATCCGCGCCATCAGGAAAAACGGGGCCCGCCGCGTATTCGCGGCCTGCACCCATGGGATTTTCTCGGGACAGGCCTTGCAACGCCTGGCCGAAGCGCCCCTGGAAAAGATTTTTACCACCGATACGATCCCCCAGGAAAAAAACATCCAGGTCAATCCCAAAATTCAGGTCCTGTCGGTGGCGCGCCTGCTTGCCGATGCCATTGCCAGCATCCGCGACGAAACATCGGTATCCAAACTATTCGTGATATAGAAGAGTGTTGAAACGAGGAGTCATCCATGCAAGACATTATTGAAATCAAGGCGGAACCCCGCGAAAAGGTGGGGAAGAGCATAGCCAAGAAATTACGGCATAGCGGCCGCGTTCCGGCGATTATATACGGCGGGGACAAGGAATCCATTCCCATTTCCATCAGTCAGGAGGACCTCAAGTCGATCCTGAAGTCGGAGAAGGGTGCCAACTCCATTTTGCGGATTCATCGGGAAGCTATCAACGTGGACGCCATGCTCAAGGAAATTCAGTACGATTACCTGCAGGACACGCCCATTCATGTGGATTTCATCCGCATCGATCTGAAAAAGACCGTTGACGTCAGCGTGCCGGTTGCCATTACCGGAGAAGCCATCGGCGTCAGGGAAGAGGATGGTGTGTTCGATTTCGTTACCAGGACCCTGGATCTGCGCTGTCTTCCCGATCGTATTCCCCGGGAGATCTCCGTTGATGTCACGGAACTTCACGCCGGCAACTCCATCAAGCTGGAAGATTTGGAATTCGGAGATGATGTGCACCTGCTGTCGGATCCCCGTTCCGTTATCTGCGCCGTGACCGCCAAGGTTGCTGAAGAAGAACCCGAGGTGGAGCAAGAGGAAGCCCTTGAAGGCGAAGAAGGAACCCCCGCCGAAGGTGAACCCAAAGCGGAAGAAGAATAGAGGGAGGGGTGAATTATTGTCTTCGTGGGATTGGGCAATCCCGATCCGGCTTACCGCCTGTCTCCGCACAACGTGGGATTCGAATGCATTCAGGAAATCAATCTGCGCCTGAACGCCGGCGCGGCGGTGGACCTGGGATCGGTGATCCTGCGCCGGGGCGAACATGCCGGGCGGTCCTACGTGTTGGCTCGACCCCAGACCTGGATGAACGCATCCGGGCGCGGAGTGGAGCGGCTGCTCCGGTACCTGGAGTCTGACGTGAAGGACCTGGTGGTGATAACCGACGACATGGACCTGCCCCTGGGAGCCGTCCGCGTCCGTCCCGGCGGCGGAGCCGGAACTCACCGGGGGATGCAGTCCCTGGTCGAGACCCTGGGCCGCAAGGATTTCGCGAGGATCCGTATCGGCATTCATCCCGGCGCCCCCGGGCCCGTCGACCTCGCGCAATACGTGTTGACGCCCATGGCCGGTCCGGAGCTCGATGTCCTGAACACGGGGATCACCCGGGCCGCCGAGGCCGCCCTGGACCTGCTGCAGTGCAAAGATATAGACGCTGTCATGAACCGGACCAACCGCCGCTATCGGCGGCGGGATGGATCCGTCGTACAACCAAACACTCTCTTTGCTCCCCCTGAAGGGGGGGGCTGCCGACCCGTATCCCGGGACGGAGCGGCGCATGCCGCATCAATCCAAAAGGAGGAAGAATGCATCGATCGTATGAAATCGGGTTCGTAGTGAATCCCGAAGCAACGGAAGAAGAAGTCAAGAAGATCAACGACCTCGTGGTCTCCCTGGTGGAGAAAGACGGCGGAAAAGTTGAGAAACTTGACGAGTGGGGACGCCGCGCCCTGGCCTATCCCATTGATGAACATGAAGAAGGGATCTACACCTTCGTTGCCGCTACCATGGGTGGCGGGAATGTCCTGGAACTGGAAAAGCGTATCAAGCTGAATGAAAAAGTGATGCGTTACATCATTGTTCGCCTGGACGAACGTCTGCGCAAGAGCAATCGCCTGGTCAAGAAGTGGAAACGTCACGACGAGCGCCGTTCCCGCGAGTCCGTACCCGGACAGGAAGGCGAGGAAAGAGAACGTGCTCCCAGGACCCGGGAATCCAAGGAGGAAGACAATGGCGAATAGACCACATAACCCCCGCCGGGGCGGCAAGAAAGTTTTTTTTTCCCGCAAGAAGTTCTGCATTTTCTGCAAGGACAGGGTGCAGATGATCGACTATAAGAACTACAAGCCGCTGGAGCGCTTCATGATGGAAACGGGGAAGATCGTACCTTCCCGGGTGAGCGGTGTGTGTCCCTATCATCAGAAACAGCTGACCAAGGCCATCAAACGGGCGCGTCACATGGCCCTGCTGCAGTTCGCCCAGTCCAGGAGAGGTTGACCATGAAGGTATTGCTGACCGAAGCGATTGATAAACTGGGAATCGTCGGCGATGTCGTGGAAGTGAAGCCCGGGTATGCGCGGAATTACCTCATGCCCCGGGGACTGGCCCTGCCGGTAACCCCCCACAACATGAGCCTCATGGAACGCCGGAAGGTCAAGTACCTGAAGGAGTTGGAGACCATGCGCGAGAAGGCCCTGGGGCAGAAAGAAACTCTGGAAGCCCTGGAGCTGGAATTCGAGCGCAAGGCCGGAGAGAACGGCGTCCTGTTCGGATCCGTTACCACCTCCGACATTGAAGCTTACCTGCTGGAGAAGGGTTATGACGTGGATCGCAAGCGTTTCCACCTGCCTGAGGCGATCAAAAAGGTGGGTGAATTCACCTGCCTTTTCAAGCTTCATCCCGAAGTAACCGCTGAGTTGCGTGTTGTGGTGAATCCCGAAGGGGATCTGGAACCCGTGGCCGTGGAAGAAGTCGCCGCCGAAACAGTGGAACCGGAAGCCGAAACACCGGCCCCGCCGGCTGATGATGCCGGAGAGGAACCGGAAACCGATACGGAAGAAGTAACCGGGGAGTAACAATCCCCACAAACCCTCCGCCGGGGCGGTAACCGCCCCGGTGGAGGGAAACAGGGAGGGAAAAGCATGTCCGATGGCAAGAAGTCGGAACTGATTCCCGCCATGCCCCACGACGAGTTCTCCGAGCGGGCGTTGCTGGGGGCCATGCTCATTGACAACCACTATGTCAATGAAGTGTTTTCGTCCATAAATTCCGATGATTTCTACCGGGAATCTCACCGGGTAATCGCTTCCGCCATAAGCTTCCTGGTCGACAAGGGAAAGACGGCGGATATTATCACGGTGTCGGGGCTGCTCAAACAGCGCCGGCAATTGAAAATCTCCGGCGGGCACGAGTATGTCGCCTCCCTGCTGGATGGAATTCCCGACAAATTGCGGATCGATGAGTACATCCAGGTGGTTAAGGATCGTTCCGCCCTGCGCCAGATCATGGAGACTTCCCTGGGAGTGATCAACCAGAGTTCCCAGACCCCGGTGGATGCGGAAACCGTACTCAACGATCTGCAGGAAAAGATCATCAAGATTTCGGATACCCGGATTCAGCAGGGATTCCATTCCATGGGAGAACTGGTTCCGGGCACCATGGACCTGGTGGAACGTATTCAGAAACATGGTGAAAGTGAAGGCTTGAAAACCGATCTGACCGAACTCGACAACATGACCGCCGGCTTCCACCCGGGAGACCTGATCGTCATCGCCGCCCGCCCTTCCATGGGCAAGACCGCGTTGGGGCTCAACATCGCCGCCCGCCAGGCCATCAAACACGAAAAATCCGTGGGTTTCTTCTCGATCGAGATGTCCCGAACCCAGATTATCATGCGTCTGCTGGCCCTGGAAGGCCGTGTTTCCATGGCCGCCCTGCGCACGGGTCGTCCGCGGTTGACCCAGAAGGAGTGGGCCGACCTGGAACTGGCGGCTTCCAACCTGGAGAGAGCCCGCCTGCTGATCGACGACTCGGCCAGCCTGTCCATCGTGGAAATGAAAACCCGGGCGCGGCGGCTCAAAAACGAGTACGGACTGGATATTGTTTTCGTGGATTACCTGCAGTTGATCAAGGTGGGCTCGGACATGGTGCGGCGAAGTGACTCCCGGGCCCAGGAAGTGGCGGCCATCAGCGCCGCCCTGAAGGAGATGGCCAAGGAACTCCATGTGCCCGTTGTGGCGCTGGCCCAATTGAATCGCGCCCCGGAAACCCGAGGCGGTCGCCGCAGTGACGGTCCCAAGTACCAGCTGTCGGACTTGAAAGAGAGCGGAGCCATCGAGCAGGATGCGGACCTGGTGATGTTCCTGCACCGGGAAGAACAGAATGACCGGGATACCGAGCGCAAAGGCGAGGCGGACCTGATTGTCGCCAAGCAGCGGAACGGTCCCACGGGGCGCATTATCCTTACCTACATCGACAAGTATACCAAGTTCCTGAACTACCAGAGCGCCGCCGGCGTGGCGGATGTCGAAGCATATTGACGGCTATCCAAACCAAAGGGATTTCTCCGCTTCCAAAGCGGGAATTGTTACTCTAACCTGGTCCCGGGAAAAAAGAAGTTGAGAAAGTTAAACGAGTTGAGGGCGGGAACACAGACGAGTCGTTTGGGCGTTCGTCCCCCCTTCTTATCCTCCCTCAACTATCTCAACTTTTCAGTCTCCCTGACTCCTATTCAGTCTTCACTTTTCCCCTTTGGCCGCCGAAACCCCGGGGCGCGATTGCGCGTCTAAATCTATAGTGCAGAGATGACAGATCTGATCGCCCGCTTAAAGGTCCGGGATCGCTCGGCGTTTGAACGTGTTATGGCCATGTACAAAGTGAAGATCTATAATTATCTGCGCATGCTGGTGGGTGATCCGGAGCTTGCCGAGGAGTTGACCCAGGATACTTTCGTCAAGGTCTATTTCAAGGCGCACACCCTGCGCACGGATAATCTGAAAGCCTGGATCTATACCATCGCCACCAACCTGGCACGCAACGAATTCCGGCGCCGCAAGCTCCGCAACCTGATATCCCTGGAGGATGCCGGCGAGGGCGTGGCCGCGGTCAATCCCGCCATGGACGACGAGATCACCCTGGAAGGACTGGTTTCCCGCCTGCCCGGCAAGTATCGCATCCCCCTGGTGATGAAGGAACTGGACAACTTCTCTTTCAAGGAGATCGCCGCCATGACGGGAAAACCCGTGGGTACGGTGAAGACCCTGGTTTTTC
>Ga0272442_10004885_pt1 | contig 18128 bp, 9 predicted proteins | sample SSMForm2O_FD_200262 | JGI IMG/M metagenome (GOLD analysis project Ga0272442, IMG submission 200262) | Marine sediment archaeal communities from Little Sippewissett salt marsh, Falmouth, MA, United States - SSM-Form-2O | ecosystem: Environmental > Aquatic > Marine > Wetlands > Sediment ... | reverse complement strand
CAAAAAATTGCGAACCTTGGAAAATTTATGTTGGAACACCTGCAAAAGAACTAAGATTAAGACCTAAAGAAAATATATTGAAACTTGAATCAGAACTAAGATCAAAATTTTATGATTCAAAAGGTAAATATATTTCAGATGATAATAAGCTAAATGAAATTAAAAGATAAAAAGATTAAAAATTTTTATTTTTGGATTTAAAATGATAAAAAAACCAACAGTTTCAGTACAAATGTTAACATATAATCATGAAAAATTCATTAGACAAGCTATCGAAAGTATATTAAAACAAAAAACAAATTTTTATTATAATTTGATTATTGCTGATGATTGTTCAATAGATGAAACTTATTGTATAATTAAAGATATTATTAATAATCATCCTAAGGGACATCTTATAAAATATTTACGACAAGATACAAACATTGGGATGCAAAGAAATTGGTTTTGTTCTTTATCAAAATGTAATGGAAAATATATTGCCACGTGCGAAGGTGATGATTATTGGATTGATCCATATAAATTACAAAAACAAGTTGATTTTCTTGAAAAACATCCAGAATGTGTTATATCTTATACAAGGGCTAAAAAAGTTGATGAAAAAGGAAAAGATAAAGGAATAATTATTCCCTTAAAAAAAAACATAAAATTATTTTCAAATTTTGAAGATCAATTAAAAGGAAATTTAATTCCTTCTTTAACTTGTGTATATAGGGCTGGTTATTTAAAAAAAATTCCTAATTTTTTTTATAATCATTGGTGTGGAGATTGGATTATACACCTTTTAAATTCACAATATGGAAAAATTGGTTTTTTAAATGAAATAACTGCTGCTTATAGAGATCATAGTGAAGGAATATCAAAAAAAATAAAAAAAACTAAAAAAATTAAACAAACAATTAACACTTATAAATCTTTGAACAAATATTTAAATTTTAGATATAACAAAATTATTAAAAAAATGATATCAAAACAATATGCAATATTATCAAAAAATTATGCATTAGATCATAAAAAAAAAAATTCAATAGACTATCTTATAAAAAGCTGCAAATATGAACCAATAAACAAATATGCAATATTTTTACAATTTAAAGTTATAATCGCTCTATTATTTCCAAAAATTTTTAAATTAATAAGAAAAAAATTATTATGATGTATATTCAAAAATATACTTTTTTATAAAATTTTCAATATTTGTTACTAATTAAAGAAAAATCTTATAATATAGAAAATTTGAATAAAATGTTCATATGCGATTTTTCTTTTTTTATTTGTTTTTCTTATTTTGATTGTAACATCAACAACTCTAGCATTGTAATAAAATGTTTCAAGAACAAATATACCACATGTACATTTACCACAAAGACTGAGTTTAACTGCTAGGTTTTTACGGATTGCTCTAAAACCAGTTCCACAGTCCTTTGTTTTAACCTTAAAATTAGTAACCCAGCAAATAAAACGCTCAGAGACTCTTGGAATGTTTTCTCTGATGCCAAGGACAAGATCCCCTTGTTTTTCAACCAATGGTTTTACAAGCCTTGGGATATCACTTGGATCATGTTCACCGTCAGCATCAAGAGTCACAATAATCTCGTTTCTTGCAGCCTTAAAACCTTTTTTAATACAATAAATATAACCCATGTTTTTTTTATTTCTAAGAACCCTTGCATAACCTTTTGCAACCATAGCAGTATTATCAGTACTAGCATCATCAATTACTATTATCTCATCAACAAAACCCTGGGTTTTTTTTAAAACAGACTCAATACGATTTTCCTCATTAAACGCTGGTATTACAGCAGAAATTTTAACCATAAAAATTAACCCAGATATTTGTCAGATAAAAACCAACCGATAGTATCTTGAAGACCTTTGTTTAAACTATACTCTGGTTTAAAACCAAGTTTTTCTGATGCAAGGCTTATGTCACAATAATTACGATATATCTCACCAGCACGCTCAGCTTTATACAAAGGTTTTCCCACCTCAAACTCTTCATTTCTTAGAATACTACTTATCTTTTCATATAAGCTATTAATACTTGTTTCAACACCTGTCCCTATTTGAAACAATGAAAAACCCTGCAAGTCATCATTTTTTATTGAAAGATGTATAGCATTTGCAATATCTCTTGCATGCACGAAATCACGTGTTTGATCCCCGCTTCCATAAATAACAGGTTTTTTGTTTGAAAGTATATCTTTTATAAATTTTGCAACCACGCTGCCCTTCAAATAAGAATATGGGCCATAAACATTTGAAAAACGAAGAGCCACGGTTTTAAGATTATATGAACCAGAAAAAGCACTACAATAACCCTCACAAGATAGTTTACTCGCACCATAAGCAGATAAGGGACGAGGTATCTTTTCCTCATCCACAGGTGGAACTTGCTCCCCGAGTGGTGCCGCAGAAGACGCTTGTATGAAACGTTTAATGTTGTGTTTTTTTGAAAGATTTAAAAGATTAATAAGGCCAAAAATGTTAACTTCTGCATCAAATAGTGGGTTTTTTATAGACTCTATTACATCAGTCTGCGCGGCAAGGTTTACAACAAAATCACATTTTTTAATAGCAGGCTTTATATCTTTTATTTCTCTGATATCACCCTTATAAAAACAAACTCTTTTTTTGTCATAGTTTTTTATTTTTCTAAGATCCTCTTCTCGTCCAACGCTCAAATTGTCTAGGATGTTAATCGTGTAATCTGTTTTATCTAAAAAATATTCAACCAAGTTAAGACCAATAAAACCACAGCCACCAGTTATCAAAATTTTTTCAGCTTTCATAAAATTTTTTATTCCTCTCTCTTTTTTTTGGAAAAGATAACTCTACATAAAAACTCTTTTGTTTTTTTATTTAAAAATATTTAAAATCAAGAAAATTTTTACTAAAATATCTCTAAATAAATCAATTATACTATTGTATCCAAGTTTTTTTGTTTTAGGTATATTAACATTTAATGTCGTAGTACTACTTTCTAAATCATATTCATCTTTTACTTTCGCAGAAATTGTGTAATACTTTTTATCTGTCCATGTATGATTTAATCGTATTTCTTCACCAGAGTTATAAGGTCCTAGCCATCCAGTATTTGTATCATCATCCCATTCAACATAATAATAGATGTTATCGCCATCTGGGTCATCTGAGCTTATAATATATTCATATTTTTGACCGATAACACCCTCATTGGGTCCATTTATATTTGGTGGATTAGGAGCATGATTCTGATCTCTTGTTTTAAAAGTCCAAATAGGACCAATAGATTTCTGATTATGATTATCCTCTGATACTATTTTCCAAAAATAATCAGTATTGTATTCTAAATCATCAAGAAAATCATAATATAAACTATCTTGATCCTCTGATATTTTATCATCATCTGATAGCTGAGGGCCGGTGCCAAAAAACACATCATATAATACTGTATCAGAAGAGTCTGGGTCTCCACCCTCCCAGCTGAGAACTATATCGATATCTATATCATTTGAATTATTTTCAGGATCAGGGTTACTTGGAACATATGGTGGTTGATTATTTGATACATCCCAGTTATAAGCTTGCGGGTTAAAAAAAGGGCAACCTGATTCAATTAAGGTGTTTTCACCCTGATCAGAATACTTATCATCATTATAATCCCAGTAAGCCCATATCTTAGTATTTTTGGCCTTAGGTGTTATCTCATAATGATAATTGACATTACCGTAGAAATCATCCCATATAATACAATGCATAAAAGTATTTTTATCACCACTAACCCCACGGTGAATATCCAGAGTCATAGGCTCAATTTGATATTCAATATTTTTAAAAAGATTACAATTAAAACCTGCTTTATCACTAGTTGTTATACTATCAGGTATATCAAAAATAATTCCTTTATAAAAATCATTATTACAGATATACTCAAAGATGTTACCATTAGCCCAACCAAAACAGTTATCACCAACAGCTGCGTCTGTCATCTCCAAAAGGATACCATCACCGCCCCAATGATGAATATCTCTAAAAACATTAGCCCATACACCCGTAAGACCATCAAGTTTTATATGAACAGCTTTATAATGAGAACCAGTCATAATAAAGTTTTCAACAAGATTATCTCTAATCTTATCATCTTCACCATCGCCTGATGAATCAAAAAAAATGTATCTATTATTAAAATATGGATTATTTGCATAAATATTTTTAAGAACTGCATTCCGGGTGCTTGGTTCAAATATAAAAGCATCAGAATCTGAAACAAACAACTTATAACCAAGAAAATCTAACTTAACATTACTCTTCATATAAACAGGTTGAGAAAAAGATGCATCTTTATTTACAACAACTAAACCACCAGCACCACCTAAATCATCTATCGCCGCTTGAATAGAACTACTTGAGGCATCATTCCAAAAGTTCTTATTTGAATTATAAACACCCCTAAAATTAAAATCCTCATCTAATAAATTATAATCATACTCTAACTGGAAACCATCAGCAGAACAACCAGTCTCAATTAACTCAACATTACCACCAGTTTCAATTTCAAATCTACTATCATCATTTAACCATGTATCAACATATAAACGAGCACCATCACATTTCGAATCAATACTAAAAACTTTATCAACAGATGAAAAAGACTCCCAACCATTCATAGAAATCTTCATAAAAGTATTAGCATTTGCAAAAACACCAGTAACACCATTGATTGAATCAGAACAATAATTCAAAACATTATTATTAAAATAATTACAATTAAAACCAGCATCCTTAAAACCATCAGGCCTAATAAACTTAATACCCTCCCTAAAAGAATCAATTAAAACATTATCAAAAGCATGACCATTAGACCAACCAGACTCCTCATCACCAGGGGCAACAGCATCATCAGTCATCTCAAGTAAAATACCAATACCAGGGTTATAAATACGGATATTACGAAAAATATTATTCCACATTAGATTAATACCATCAATCCTCAGATGAATACCAACATAATTCCTAGAACTATCACCATTAATACAAATATTTTCAACATTATTAAAATTCATAGCATACTGCCAACCACCAAAGATATAATTATCAAACAAAATAACAGAACTATCATAACCCGAGGGAAGATTAATATTAGCACCTTTAACAACCGAGTGAAAACAACCATTATTAAAAGAAAAAACAGGACAATTAGACTCAACATTAATGTTATTACCAAGAAAATTAATAATACAATTACGACGAGGAATAATAGTATTAGTCAAAGTTAAATCACCATTAACCCAAACAGTACCAGCATCATAGCTTAACTGATCAATCGCATTCTGCAAATTAACACTATTAATAGAAACACTATGAAAACCCTCAGAATTATAAATACCAGGATCACTAAAACCTGAACCAAGAATATTAGAAACACTAGAAACCTTAGACGATGATAAATCAATAAAAACACCTGAAAACAAAGAAAAAAACAATATAAAAAACACAAAACCTAATTTACAAAAACCAAAAAATTCCTTATCCATACAAACACAGCCTATTTATTAAACAACATTAGTATATAAAACACAATATAATAATTTGTCTAAAAAACAATAATAAATTCCATTGAAAAACTCTTAAAACACCTAATAAAAAATAAAAATCAATTTTTTTTTTTTATTTCCTCTGCAGAACCAACGTGTAAGTATAATTATAAGAATATTCATCATCATATGAAGATGAAAAACTAGAAACCAAAGTTAGTACATTTCCATTATCAGATAATGAATAATCCATGCAATCATTTTCATCATTATTATTCATACCACATATTTTATCATTTACAATATTATAATTAAAATTTTGATTAGTACCACCAAAATTCATAGTACCAGTCCCATCAGAGTTAAAAGTCATAGTAGGATTAATCATATCACCTACTAGATCAGATGGTTCACCATTTGTATCAACATAATAATGAATAACATCCCAAGTATCAACAATACTCGACGATGAGTTGATATTAGAATCATCACTGTCTGAGTCGTTACCATCAAAATCCATAAATAAAAAAACCATAGCAAGAACAATTACAACAATAATTACGATACCAAGAACTAACGCAATTATTTTCCCATTAGATTTTTTCGGCTGAGGAGTATAAGGCTGTGTTTGACCAACACTCTGCTGAGGTGGATAAGCATTATTTTGTTGCATAGGCGGATACGTCTGCTGAGGCGGAGCTGATACAGTTTGTTGTTCAAAACTAGGAGTCACAGCTTGAGCAGTTCCACAATCAGGACAAAACTTAAGATCATCACTTAAAGGTCTTCCACATTTCATACAAAATTTAGGCATAATACACTTACTCCTCACAAAACATTCTAAATATCTTTTATCACAATATTTATTATAAAGTTTATTAAAAAAAATATTGTTTTTTTTAACACCACAGCAGCAATATTTGTGATAATGCAATCAAATTTTTTAATATAATCATCAAAAATTTTTCAACAGTTATTATTATAACAAAGTATTTATATAATTAGTCATAATAATGAAATCAAAAAAAATATAAAAGGTGTTCTCTATCAACAAAAAAATAATAACAACACTAATAGTATCAATACTTCTAATAACAATATCACAATCAATTCAAGTAAATAGTAACAAGATAGAAACCGAAAACTTAAAATTTTCAGAAAACCAAGAAATTTTATCTGAAAAAACAACACTTTTTGCCCCAGGCGAATTAATTATAAAATTTAAAAACACACCAGTTTTGCAAAAAAATTCTATTAACACAGGTTTTAGCATGATTGATGTTTTAAACAGAGAAAACCAGCTGCAATCAATAAAAACAATAAATACCAAAAACAAAGCAAGTACACTTTCAAACACATACAGATATATATTCCCAGAAAACAAAGATATCAAACAATTAATTGATGAATACGAAATGGACCCAAACGTAGAATACGCAGAACCCAACTATTACTGCTATCTAGAAGAAATACCAAATGACCCATCATTTAACCTCCAATGGTCACTAGATCAACAAAACGACTGTGACATAGACGCACCAGAAGCATGGGACATAGAAACAGGAGATAAAAACGTAGTAATCGCGATATTAGATACTGGAGTTGAAGTCAACCACTCAGACTTAGAAAGCAATATTTGGACTAACAATGACGAGATACCAGATAATGGAATAGACGATGACCAAAATGGATTTATAGATGATGTCCATGGTTGGGATTTTGCATATGGTAGAAATAATGTATGGGATAACAACGGCCATGGAACACACTGTGCTGGAATTGCTGGTGCTATTGGTAATAACGATAATGGTATTGCAGGAATTTGTTGGAATTGTACAATTATGCCAGTTAGAGTATTACCCGGCTTTGGTATGCCATTTCATCTTCTAGTAGAAGGAGTAAATTACGCAATTGACAACGGAGCCGACATACTAAGCATGAGCATAGGAGTATATGGTTACTCAAAGACTTTAGATGATTTATTCGAGTACGCTGATCAGCAAGGCGTAGTAGTAGTCGCAGCTGCTGGAAACGATGACAAAGATGAACCTCATTACCCTAGCAGTTATAAAAAAATAATATCTGTTGCAGCAACAGATCAGAACGATAACAGAGCAGATTTTTCAAATTATGGCACTGATGTCGACATATCGGCACCAGGCGTTAAAATATATAGCACAAAAAGATACCAGGGATATTGTACAAAAAGCGGGACATCGATGTCTGCTCCACATGTTGCTGGAGCAGCGGGATTACTAATTTCAAAATACCCAGATATAACACCTGAAATCGTTAAAACAATGCTATATAACTCAGTAGACGAAATAGACACTGATGAGTCCATTGGACATGGTAGACTAAATATTTATAATGCTCTACAGAAAAAACCAGTAGCCTCTATTTTGGATAAAATTTCAGAAAAAAAGTCAACTACTGGATTATTAAAAATAAATGGTTCATCCTATGGTCAAGATTTTCATTATTATAAAATAATGTACAAAAACAAGAACAGTAATAACCTATGGCAGGAAATCACAGAATCATACCAAGAAGTAGAAAAATCTATACTAGCTACATGGGATACAACACAGGTTGCAGATGGAAATTACATAATAAAACTAATAACCTTTACAGATACAGATGAATACATGGATCAAATAGAAATATTTGTAAACAATGAGATAAACACTTTATATGTAGGAGGAAACAACCCAGATAACTATGATACAATCCAAGAAGCAATAAATAACGCAGAAGAAAATGATATAATATATGTTTCCAATGGAATTTACGAGGAATATTTCAAAATAGATAAACCTATTAAACTCATTGGTGAAAACAATGAAAACACAATAATAAACATTGATGATAACGAAGGATTTGTAAATATCTCATCAAACTATGTAAAAATTTCAAATTTTTTTATTAAAAAATATATCTCTAATATGCCTGCGATTCAACTATTATCAGATTATTGTGAGATTTCAAATAACATAATAGATTCTTTTAGTATAGGCATAAGAATTTATAAATCAAAGAATTTTAAAGTATCAAGCAACACTTTTCAAAATATTATATCTACATCGATTACAGGAGAGTATTACTCAGGTACATTTTCAAATAATATATTTAAAAGCTGTGGAAGATGGGAACTTATCACAAGATGCTGTGATAACCAAATATTCAACAACGTTTTTCAAAACGGTAGCAAAGGAATCTACATGAATAACCGCTGTAATTATAATAGCATTAGAAACAACAATTTCAATAACCACTCAGATAATGGAATTAGAATAGATAAATTCTATAATTATTTTAACAATATATATCAAAATAATTTCATAAACTCACAAAACAATTTAAAAGTGCTAGATGGATCAAATGAAGCATTAATTTATAATGAAACAAATTACTGGGATAATGGAGAACATGGAAACTACTATGACTATTACCAAGGATTTGATGAAAACCAGGATGGAATAGGTGACACACCATATAAAATTACAAATGTATCAATTGACAATTACCCTCTAATGACAGCTTGGCAAAAAAATAGTAACCCGCCAGCAAAACCAGAAAAACCAGATGGACCAAGGAAAATAGGAAAAAATAAATTTGCATATTTTTCAACAAAATCAACAGATCCAGAAGAAGAAATAATCAAATATGGCTGGGATTGGAATAATGATAATATCGTTGATAACTGGACAGAATACGCAAAATCAGGTGAACCACAAGAAATTGAAACAAAATTCAAAGAAACAGGAATACTAAAAATCAAAGTTAAGGCTAAAGACCAATACGGTTATCAAAGCCCCTGGTCAGAAACATATACAATCACAGTTTCTAAATCTAAATCAAAGACAAAACCAGTATTTACACCCCTAGTTAACCTACTTATGAAAATATTTCCAAATCTATTTATCTTAATTCAAAAAATAATCAACAAATAAAAAAAATGATTTGTACCAAAAAATAAAGATAAAACTAAAAATCTTTATTATTTCAAACAAATCATATCCAAAATATTAGAACAATATAATATAAAATAACAAAAATAAAAGACCAATTACTATAAAAAATATCTAATGTTAAGAATATAACAAAACAATAAAAATTTGTTACAAAAGATACACAACATATTAATATAAAAATAAACTATTTAAAATGGTGTAAATATGAAAAATAAAGCAATATTATCAATTCTAATAATAATCATATTAATATTCAGCTCAAACACAGCAACATCATCTAAAATACTAACAGAAGAAAAAACAAAAATAAACATAACAAAAAACACAGATGAAATAGAAAAAATAATAGAAACACAAACAGAGAAAATAAACAACAATAACTTACTAAAAACCCAATACAGACCAGGTGAACTAATAATAAAATACAAAAACAAAATAAACTACAAAACAAAAACAAACAAAGACGAAACCCTAAAAACAGATAAAATATCACTAAACATATTAAACAAAAAATACAAAGCAATAGAAATAAAAGAAATAAAAAACTCAAATGACAATATCATAAAACTAATACTAGACAAAGATACAAACATCAAAAAAGCAGTAGAAGAATACACAAAAAACCCAAATGTACAATACGCAGAACCCAACTATATACTACATCTAAATATCATACCAAACGACCCATTATTCAACCAACAATGGGCACTAAACAACACAGGACAAAATAATGGAAAACCAAACGCAGACATAAACGCACCAGAAGCATGGGACATAGAAACAGGAACAAAAAACGTAACAATAGCAATATTAGACAGCGGAGTAGATTACACACACCCAGATCTAAAATCAAACATATGGATAAACAACAAAGAAGACATAAACAACAATAACAAATTTGACAACTGGCCAAAATGGAGAAAAATACAAGGAGTATCAGGAGACATAGACCATAAAGACAACGATGGAAACGGATTCGTAGACGATGTAGTAGGATGGAATTTTTTTGGAGATGATAACAACCCCACAGATAACGTTGGCCATGGAACCCATTGCGCAGGAATAGCATCTGCAACAACAAATAACAACATAGGAGTCGCAGGAATCTCTTGGAACTCGAAAATATTACCAATAAAAATAGGAGACGACCTAAGCATAGATATCTACGGAGCAATGGAAGCAATTCAATACTGCATAGACAACAACGTAGATATAATATCTATGAGCTGGGGGGGCAAAGGATCATCAAAAACATTTGATGAAATAATAGATAAAGCATATGAAAACGGAATAGTACTAGTCTCCGCCGCAGGAAACGCAAAAGTCGACATCGGAGCAATGAAATTCATACCAGCATCAAACCCAAAAACAATAACCGTAGCCGCCACCGACAACAAAGACAAATTAGCACATTTCTCATGCTACGGAAACCCTGTAGACCTATCAGCACCAGGGGTAAATATACTCTCATTAAGAGCAAAAAACACAAACCTCTACGATGATGAAAAATACGTAGTAGACGAAGATTACCTCTTAGCCTCAGGGACATCAATGTCCTGTCCATATATTGCAGGAGTCGCAGCATTAATACTATCAAAAGAACCAGACCTTACACCATCAGAAGTAAAAACCATACTAAAATCAAGCACAGATAAAATAAACTCAAAATATTACGCAGGAACAGGTAGAATAAACACAAGTAAAGCACTTAATAAAATCAAAAAAGTCACAACAGAAATTAACTTATCAATAGACACAAAAGAAGTAAACACATCATTTAATGTAAACGGCTCAGCCTACGGCCAAGATTTTCAAGAATACATAATCGAATACAATAAAGGACAACAACCAGAGACATGGAATGAATATTACAACTCAACAGAACAAATAAAAAATAGCACATTAACAGAATTCAATGTAACAAACCTAGATGATGGACTATACACACTTAGATTAAAAACAATATGCGACGGAGAAATATATGAAGATAGATCTCTTTTCTTAGTAAACAAAAAAACCGAGACATTATACGTTGATGCTAAAGGAGGACAAAATTATACAAACATTACAGAAGCCTTATTTAATGCAGGAAACAGAGATAAAATATATGTTTACAATGGAACATACTATGAAAATGTCTTCATCTCAAGATCCATAGACTTAATAGGAGAAAACCAAGAAAACACAATAATTAACTCCTCAGATATTGCAATAACACTAGATTTTGTCAAAGATGCAGCAATAAAAAATTTTAAAATAGAGGCTAAAATAGTAGGAATATTATCTTTTCTCATAGAAAATGTAACTATTTCAAATAATATAATTGAAAAAACTGAACAATTTGGGATATACCTTGATTTTGCAATAGAATCAAATATTAACAACAATATAATCAAAAATACCGAAATAGGAATTATATCTCTTATGGCAGGATATAAAAATGAATACGAAAATAATACAATAAAAAATAATTTAGTAGGATTGTTTTTGACTACAGGAGAAATGTTTGGTAACATCTCAAATAACAAAATAGATCAAAACACAATAGGCATAATGATATATGGTATAAGTACTTTTAACACAGTTAAACAAAATGATATTACAAACAGCACTCTAGTAGGATTAGCTATAAGAAGAAGATCGGTTTTTAATAGAATTCTAAACAATAATTTCGAAAACAATATGATAGCTGCAAAATTCGCAGGATGTATTAAAAACACTTGGAAAAATAATTACTGGAATAGACCAAGAATTCTTCCAAAAATAATTCTAGGATCATTTGGATTTTTAAAAATACCATGGTTTAATATTGATATGTCCCCTGCAAAATCTAAAAATTAAAATCATTAAACTATATAAACTAAGAAATTTATTATTACTTAATCTAAAATTTGAAAAAAACATATTTTTAAATATGTGTGGGGGAAAAATTATATGCTCAAAAAGATAGGAACCATATTACTACTATTAATCGTTTTTATATCAATATCAGGGGTAGCTATAGCACAAACTGATCATCCAATAGTCGGTGAAGACGATGTATATAAAAAAGAAATCAAAATCAACAGTAATGGTAATTTCTACTGGACTGTTTATAGAAATAATACAAAAAATTATTCTGTCTCAGTTGAAGTTAATGGACTGAGCAACTGGAATCCAAAAGTTACGCCTAAACATTTTGTTCTATCTGATGACAAACCTTTTCAAATAGTTGATTTAGATTTTAAAGTTCCAAAGTTTCCTGATGAAGAAACACGTAGTGCTACAGTAAAATTTGAATTTAGGCCATTAAATGGCACTAGTAAAACTGTAATTGAAAAAACAGTAAATGTAAACGTAAAAGGAGTATATTCAGGTAAAGAAAATACAATATTTGGAGGTTTCAGCAACCCGTTACCAGAACCACTTGATAACCCTTATGGTGTTTTAATTATCAACATTTTAATCTGGCTATTAATCGCATTTATTGTATATCTAATTATTAAAAATGTTTTATTTGTAATCGCAAAAAAAACCAAGACAAAACTAGATGATGCAATAGTTGAAATAATACGAACCCCTATATTATTTTTAATATTATTATATGGTATTATAATATCTATTATACGTTTTGGAATCAGTATAGGATATCAAGCTAGTCTATATCAGATTTATTCAATAATTGTAGTAGTAATTGGAATATTTATCGCCTGGAAAATATTTGATGAAGTATTAAATGAAATCACCCAGCATCGTGGAGGAGAAAAAGGAACCTTTGGAAATGTTCTAAGACCTGTATTAAAAAAAGTTGGAATTGTAATTATAATAATAGGTGGGTTAATATTTGGCCTAGGATTAATAGGAATACAGGTAACAGCTCTTCTGGCAGGAGCTGGTGTTATGGGCCTAGTCCTAGCTTTTGCGGCTCAGGATACTTTATCTAATTATTTTAGTGGAATGCACTTGCTACTTGACAGACCTTTTAAAATGGGTGATTTAATAAAAATTGAATCAGGAGAATTTTGTCGTGTAGAAAGTGTTGGTATGAGATCTACAAAACTATACAGTCTATTCGATCATGAAATAATAGTTCTTCCAAATAACAACATAGCTAATCAAAAAATTGTAAATATTGTAGAACCAGACACAAAGATAAGAAACCGAATAGAATTAAGTGTTGCATATGGGTCAGATCTTGAAAAAGTTATGAAAATAATATATGATGCTACAAAGAACCATCCTGATGTCTTACATGATGAAGGATTTGAGCCTTTGGTAAGATTTATTGATTTTGGTGATAATGGCCTTAAGTTTATGTGTATTTTTTGGGTTGATGAGGTAATGAACCAATGGAAGGTAATGAGCGATATTAGATCAGAGATAGATGCAGAGTTTAGAAAGGAAAATATTACTATTCCATTCCCACAGAGGACAGTTTGGATAAATAAGCTAAATGAAACTAAGGAGAAAAAATCAAAAAAACAGAGTTCAAAAAAATAACAAAATACTCTTTTCTTCTTTTTTTAAAACTATTAAAATTTTGATAGTTACTTATATAACACATATTTCCATTTTATAATATTTTCTTATCAGTTTAATATATGATAACAATTGACACGATATTTTGTTATAATGATAACACAAATTATATATACTTAATAAAATAATAATATATTGTGTTGAAGCATGCAAAACAAGGTAAAAGATAAAATAATAACTATAGCAGCAGTACTAATATTATTTTTTGCCTCAGTTGGAATATTTTTATGGAACCCCTTTGAAACAGAAAATAAAATAACTGGAATAGAAGACTTTTATAACACTAAAGCAACATTTAGAACCTTACCAAACGCAATAACTGTATCAGATGAAGAACCATTCTTAGGCTTAATTGCAACACCAATAGCAGTCCATTATGACAACCAAGGCAAACAAGAAATAATACCATTATATATGAAAAATAAAGATAACCCCTCTTCTGCAGTAATAAAAGCAGAACAAAATATTGGAAAAAAAGCTAATTTCAATATTGATAACACGTTCTCACCAAAAGTAGTATCATTATCAGTTGCAGAAAAATTCTGGGAAAAATCAAGAGCAGTACTTATAATAAAATCAGATCAAAATGGTTACAACCTAGGAGTACTTGCAACACCTATAGCCTCATATTTAGGAATACCGGTAATAGTAACAGATAAAATAGATGCACAAGTAAAAAACGTATTAAGCGGACTTGGTGTAAAAAAATCTATAATTTGTGGGGATCTTCCTGATTACAAAAAAACTCTTCATTTTAAAAATGCAGATGAAATTGTAAACTCTACAATAAAACTTGTAGAAACAAAATTTGAAAAAGTAGATTATATCACAATCACAAACCCAATAGATTCAAGAACTCCTGAAATATTAGAAACTGTTAAATTTACAATAAACCCAATTGAACTATCAACTGTATCAACTTTTCTACCAGGTAAATACCTCAAAGATTGGATTTTAAAAGGAAGCAATACAGCAAGCGCAGGGGGAGGAACTACACTTACCATACCTAAGGTAAAAATAGGCACTTTTACCATCCCAAATGATTATAAGTATGCCTTGGTAAGATTTACAGGTATTAATCATAACCCCGAGAATGTTGATCTTTTTGGAGATGCGATAGATTTTCATATAGAATCAATACCTGGAAGCTCAACAGCTAGTTCCCCCTCCATCCATGATTCATATGGCAAAACCATAACTGATTGTTATTACACTGAAAACGTACTTTATGATATGGGTGGAGAAGAATTAGAAGTCTCTGTAACACCAAAATGGGTAATACTACCAAAAGGAAAAATTAGTGCAACAATAGTCGTAGAAAAACTAAAAGATCCCTTATTTCCAATGATGAAAGGATTATCATCAATAGCTCCATATCTAGCAGCATACCATAAAGGAATAATATTTGGAAAACCAGAATTTGCTTTCACAGCAGATGATGATGTATTTAACGAAAAAGGTGAAACCTGCCCAGGAGTATACGCATCAAGATACAACGAAGAACTAAGATGGGCAATTGATAACCATATTTTCAATAACATCCATAAACCACTTAACAAGTTACTAGCTAAACTAGCAGACATAGATATTGAAAACCTTGAAGAACTAACAATGTTTTACCAAAGCAATCCCGTCTACATAGCATTAGTAGGAGGACCAACAGTCCTACCACAATATGTATACGATGCAGTAGTAGGATACCAAGGAACAGAAAGCGATATCATCTATGGAGATATTGACCATGAACCAGGTTGGTCAAACCTACAAAATGATACATTCACAGAATATCCTTTCCAAGAAAATCTAGTAGGTAGAATAACAGGCTGGGATATACAAGACGCAAGTGCACTTATTGCAAGAACAGTTTTTTATAATGATATAATAAAAAAACTAGGCGATTGGAAAAACACAGCAACATTACAAGCAGGATTTGGAGTAGATTTTGTTAAACCAAAGATTCTCTATAAACTATATGAGTTTTTACAAGGAGGAGACACAGCACATGTATCATCAGGATATTCAGAACCATTAAAATGGCCAACAGGTGCAACAGAATTATTCGTAGAAGGACTACAAAAAGAATCAGTAGAACCATTAGGATTTGATGTTAATAAACAATTGAGATATGAAGCATCAAGAGAAGGATTAACAGAGACCGCAATTAATAAATTAAAGTGGGAAACCGGATTGTTTAGTAAAATACTATTCAACAAAAGACTTTTTTCAAAACATTTCAGCGAAGAAGTAGTAAATGGTGGAGAAACACAAGAAAACAGTAACTTTATATTCATAAATGGACACGGATCACCAGATGCATTACACGTAGGAAACGAAGGATTGTATGGCCTTGGTTGGGGATATGGAATAATAAATAGCCTACTAGCAGCAGTAGGAATCAACAAATGGCAAATCCTACCAAGACTATTAAAATATGGATTCTCTCAATCATTATCAATAGGAGATTATAACGTAAGAAGCATAGAAAACATGGATCTAGGTCCATCATTTATATGGTTTGAAACCTGCCTTGCAGGAAGAATAGCCGGAAGATACCCAAGAAATTGTTTCAGCCAAGCATATCTACATGCAGGAGCAAATGCAATGGTAATATCTACAACACCATCAAATGTAGCAGGAGGATACCTAGAACCATATACACCAGGTCAATCTATTATAAAAGATTTCTTCAACTACATAAGAGCAAAAAAAGATGCTAAACAAGGCATATATCCAGAACACCACTTTGGAGAAAAAATGTATTCAGACATGTTATATGAACTACAAGAAAAAGATACATCACTAGGTCTTGCTCTAAGAAATGCTAGAAACAGATATCTACCAGAAGATATGGAATACGAAATGTATTGGACTCCACCATTATATTCATCAAGTTCAAACTTTGATTTGAATATACTAGGCAGAGAAACACCTGAAAAAGACCCATACATAAAAAACAAATATGTCTGCTACCAGGAGTTTCAACTATATGGAGACCCAGCTTTCAACCCATATGAACCAATAAACCAAGGATAAATAAAAGGTGGCAATCATTACAAGAAAAAGAGAGCAATGGAATTCAAGATTTGCCTTTGTCATGGCAGCAGTAGGATCTGCAGTAGGACTAGGAAACATATGGCGATTCCCCTACATGTGCTACCAATATGGCGGAGGAGCCTTTTTCATCCCCTTTTTCATAGCTATTTTCACACTTGGAATACCATTAATTATACTTGAGTTCACACTTGGTCATTGGTCAAGAGGTGGAGCACCAAAAGCATTCTCAAAAATAGGAAAAAAATGGGAATGGCTAGGCTGGTGGCCACTAATAGTAGAATTCATCACAGTAGTATATTACTCAGTAATCATGGCATGGTGTTTTAATTACCTAATATACTCATTAGACCTTAGATGGGGAAACAACGCAGAAGCATTTTTTAATAATACATTTCTAGGGCTAACAAAAGCACCAGAAATCCTAGGATCAATAAGAATACCAGTAGTACTAGGATTAATCTGCATATGGCTCATGATCTACCTAATCCTAAGAAAAGGAGTAAAAAACATAGGAAGAGTCGTCTTAATAACTGTACCACTACCAATAATATTACTAATAATCCTAGCAGTAAGAGGAATGACGCTACCAGGAGCAATGGAAGGGATAAGCTATTACCTGACACCTGATTTTTCAAAACTATGGAACGCAAAAATATGGCTAGCAGCATACTCCCAGGTTCTATGGTCCTTTAGTCTAGCAGGCGGAATAATGATTACTTATGCCTCATATCTACCAAAAAAATCAGATATAAACAACAATGCAATAATCACATGTCTAGTAGACGCAGGTATCAGTTTTTTCGCAGGTTTTGCAGTATTCAGCGTGATAGGATACCTAGCATACTCATCAGGAGTAAGTGTAGCACAAGTTGCAACAGTAGGACCTGAGCTAGCATTCATAGCATACCCAACAGCAGTAATATTACTACCATTTGCAGCATCAATATTTGGAATAATATTTTTCATAGCACTTCTAACCTTTGGAATAGACAGCGCATTTTCAATGGTAGAACCACTACCTGTAGGTCTAAACGAAAAATGGAAAATAACAAAAGAAAAAGCAACA
>Ga0272442_10004884_pt1 | contig 18129 bp, 15 predicted proteins | sample SSMForm2O_FD_200262 | JGI IMG/M metagenome (GOLD analysis project Ga0272442, IMG submission 200262) | Marine sediment archaeal communities from Little Sippewissett salt marsh, Falmouth, MA, United States - SSM-Form-2O | ecosystem: Environmental > Aquatic > Marine > Wetlands > Sediment ... | reverse complement strand
AATAATTTATTAAATAATAGTTTTTAACTCTTTCTTCCCACAAATCTTATAAATAACCCCCGCTTACACTAGTTTTCGCTATCAGGGGAAAACACCCATGACAAATAAGAATAATAAAACAAATCCGGAACTAATTACACTCATTCATGAGCTTAAAAAACAAGCAAATGAAAAAAATGCCCCTATTTGGAAAGATATAGCCATAAGGCTAGAGAAATCTTCTAAAAATTGGGCAGAAGTAAACTTAGAACATGTCAGCAAACATACTGGTGACAAAGAAACAGCACTAGTACCTGGTAAAGTACTTTCAACAGGAGACCTTACAAAGAAAGTAACAATTGCAGCTTGGTCATTTTCGGATAAAGCTACTGAAAAAATTAAAAAAGCAGGCGGCAAATCAATTAGTATTAACGAATTAATGAAATCAAATCCAAATGGAAAAGACATAAGGATATTGGGATAAATATGACAACAATAATTGACGCAACAGGACTTACACTTGGAAGGTTAAGCACTAATATCGCAAAACGTTTGCTAGAAGGAGAAGAAATTGCAATAATAAACTCTGAAAAAGCAATGATTAGTGGTAAAAAATCATCCATTAAAGAACGCTACAAACAAAAAAGAGAAGTAGGGACCTACAGAAAAGGACCCTTCTATCCAAGACTTCCAGATCAAATTGTAAAAAGAACAATCCGTGGAATGCTTCCATATCAAAAGCCTCACGGTAGAACTGCTTTTAAAAGACTCAGATGCTACGCAGGAATTCCAGATGAATTCAAAGGCAAAGAGGCAAAAAAGATTGCTGAAGCAGAAAAAAAACCAGTTGATTTCATGACAGTTGAAGAACTTTCTAGATTCTTAGGAGCGAATGTTTAATATGGTTAAAAAAGTTGTAAACACTTCAGGTAAGAGAAAAACCGCAATTGCACGTGCATCGGTAAAGAAAGGCACAGGTCTTGTGAGAATAAACAAAAAACCAGTTGAGCTGTATGAACCTGAAATTGCTCGTTGGAAAATACTTGAGCCACTAAAAATAGCAGACAGCCACATGGATAAAATCGATGTTGATGTAAGTGTTAATGGTGGTGGATTCATGAGCCAGGCAAGTGCAGTAAGAACCGCGATTGCAAAAGGGCTTGTAGAATTCACTGGTGATCCAAGCCTTAAAATCGCTTTTTTAGACCATGATAGAAGTCTTCTTGTAAGTGACTCAAGAAGAAAAGAACCTAAAAAACCTCTTGGCCGTGGTGCCAGAAGGAAAAGACAGAAATCATATAGGTGAGATAAATATGATTATACCAGTTCGTTGTTTCACATGTGGAAGAGTAATTGGAGACAAATACGAAGATTACAAAGCAAGATATGATGAATACAAAAAAGCAATGGATGCAGGGGAAAAACCGAAAGAAACCCCTAAACAAATCCTTGACGATCTTGGTGTAGATCGCTATTGCTGCAGACGTATGATTCTTACACACGTGGAACTCATAAACGAATCAGCGCCTTACGAATAAAGGCCATATTTTTTAATCCAAATTTTTATTTATCTTTTTATTATACCAAAACAAAGTCTAAAAGTAATTTTGGGCGCGTGACCTAGCCTGGATAGGGTGCTGGCCTTCTAAGCCAGAAATCGCGGGTTCGAATCCCGCCGCGTCCGTCTTTTAAAAAGATATTTTTTCGCATTAGTGAAAATAATAAGATTATTATAAAGACTTTTAATCTTTGATATGTACAGTTTAGTTGTTTATATTTATGTTCCCTGTAGAATGGTGAGGAAATAATTGAATTTAACAAAGAATCTGAAAAATAACATTTTGTTTGTAACAAACATCTTAATTATTTTGTTTATATTAAATCTAATAAGTATAAATTTTGTAAAAATGTCACTTGAACTTTCATTTATATCTGCTCTTTATCTTTTAATCATTTTATTTTTCATTAATTTTCCATTTAAAAAATTTAGTAAAAGTATTACAAAATTATCGAAATCTAATTTAGACTATAACCAGTTTTTTTTAGGATCAATATCTATAATTTTGTCATTTATTTTCTTTCTACTAACAAAAAAACAGATAATGTGGTTAGCAAGTACAACTCTATTTGTTTCTGGATTGTATATAACTTTGTATTCTTTAAAAATAAAGAGAAAAGAACTCGTATTTCTCTCTTTAACTTCTTTTGTTTATTCTTTGTTTTTTCTTTTTACACAAACAATACCTATTTTATGGAATTCAATACAGAATTTCTCTCTTTTTTTCTCAGGTTTTAGTGGTTCTTTAGTAGGAAAAACCATAATCTTTGGACAATCAATAATTGGACTTTGGATAATAGTTCTTTTTGCAATTTTTTTAATCTCCATATTCGTAGTTTCTAGTAATAAAAACAAGATAGATCTGATATTGAATTTAATTGGATTATTTTTATGCTGGGTAATTTACCTAATAATTGTTAGCATAATAGGGTTTGAAAATAAAATTAACGCAGATGATTATTGTCTTTTACTTTTTTTATTATGTCTTCTGCCTACTTTCTATTATTTGAAACAATGCGAATTTAAATCTATTTTAGTGGAATTTAAAAAAATAAAGTTGAAAAAAATAGTTAAAAATAGTAGTTTTTTAGCATTTGTATCTATAATTATTGCAGTTTTGTTTTTGACCACATTTTATCCTTTAGAAGCTAAAGATGGAGAACAACAAACACAAGTACTTTTTTACAACAAAAATCAACTAGTAGATTATAATACACCTAAATATTCACCTTCTTTTCAGGATATAAAAACAGGTATGCTTGGTTTATTACCTGCATATCTTGACGCCTTGGGATATAATTGTAATATATTAGTAGAAAACAAAACATCATTCTTTGAAGATTTATATGAATATAATAATGACGGCGGATATCTATTTAATTTATCAGACTACATGTCGGTTTTTGAATCGGAAAAGATTACTACTCAAACATTAGAAAACACAGATATTTTTGTAGTTGTAAATTTGCAAGAATTGTTTACATCTGAAGAAAAAAAGGTCATTTGGGATTTTGTAACTGAAGGGGGATCAATATTGGTTCTAGGCGATCATACAGATGTAGGAGATATAAAAGAACCATTAAATGATTTTTTATCACCTGTTGATGTAAAATATCGATTTGATTCCTCCATTCCTCTTAATTTAGATGAGAATAACTGGTCCTACTGTCACCAGCTTATGAATCATCCCATATGTGAAAATGTAGAAATGGAATATGGACTGCAAATAAACATTGGAGCTTCGCTAAATGTTTCATTATCCTCCTTTCCAATTATAATCGGAAAATATGCTTTATCTGATAAAGGAAACTATCTTAATCCAGATATGGCTAATGTTGGAAACTACAGATACGAAGAAGACGAACAAATTGGAGATATAATATTAGCAGCATCTACATATTACGGACAAGGAAAAATAGTAGTTTTTGGAGACACTACTTCTTTTATAAATAGCAAAAGCTCTTACACAAATCAGTTAGTTAGTAACACTTTCAACTGGCTTAGTAGCAAAGATACCGGAGACATACAAAATATAAAGATTATATTATCTTCGATTTTTCTTTTATTGGCTTTTATTATTTTTCTTAAATTTCGTAAAAAATTCTTATCTTTTCATTTTTTAACACTAGGCGTTTGTATAGCGCTTCTACTTGCTATTATTATAAATTCACCAGCAGTTGTTCAACCAAGTTCAGAGAGCGAAATTGCTTATGTAGATATATCACATCTAGAACGTTTTAATATCAAAACATCGACAGATAACTCGATGGATGAGATGATCTATCACATTAGTGCTAATGGTTACTTACCATATCTAAAAAATGATTTTCTAGAAAACAATTTTGGAACGAAAAGTATAATGATATTTAATGCACCTACCAAAAGTTTTACTGAAGAAGAAGTTGTTTTATTAAAAGAATATATTTCAAAAGGCAATCTGGTTATAATTGCAACTGGATATGAAGATAAAACTGCTTCTATGCCTTTACTTTCAGAATTTAACCTTGATATTGAAGATATACCACTTGGAAGAGTAAACTATGATTTGGGGTTTTTAGATATAAAATTTGTGGATGCATGGCCAATTGATATTTTAGATTATAACAATACTGAGGTTTTTTACAATTATAAAAATGAAAGACTTGGTTATAATTATTCAACAATTGTTTTCAAAAGATATGGTGATGGTGGTTTGCTTTTAATCTCTGATAGTCAATTCTTACTAAATGAAAACTTGAAATGGCCTGGTAATAGTAGGTTTATGGCTGTTATTTTTGATGCGTTATATGAGAGAGGTGTTTTGAAATGAAAAAGTATTTATGGTTAGGATTAACATTTCTCTCGCTTAGCTGGCTTTTTATAATTCCTATATTTGCAACACCTGATTTAATCAAGTTTTTTATTCTTTTTTTACTAGGAATTATATTTAATATTTTAAGTTTTGAAGAAAAAGAAGTTTCATGGAAAAATGAAATCAAAGAGTTCAATAAAAAGTATTTATTGGTTTTAATACCATTTATTTTCTCGATATTTGTAATTCCTTTACCATACATAATCGGACCTGTTTTAATTGTAATTGCCATGCTGTTAGGCATTGCAATATTTTATTTTAAAAGTTTTAAAGAACAAATAACAAAAATCTCACTTGGAATAGGTATTAGCGGGCTTATATTAACTATACAAGCTTTTTTTATCCCAATTTATGTAATCATATCTTCACATATACACAGAGCAGATTTTTTATCAGGTTGTATCTCTTCCATTTGTAATCTATTTGGTTTAAAAACATCTGTTAACAATGGCATAATTTTTGTACAATCTGCTCAGCAAACATATCCCATTACTGTAACACTGGAAAAACTTGGTTTTTTACCTTGGTTTAATATTTTTATCGGATTTTTATTGTTGTTTATTTTGTTTGTACAAATCAGAAAAAGATGGTTATACATTCCACTTTTTCTTTTGTTAAGTTTTGTTTATATCATATTTAGATACATACTTACTATTTTCATTTTTTCAGAAACATCTGATCTAAGTATTTTCTTAGATCTTGCTATTGTTTCTATTAGCTTTATTCCATTTGGATTATTGCTTACAAAGTTTTTTTCTTTTAAAAATATAAACTTTGATCTAGGTGGTTTTAAGAAATTTAGATTTCATAAAAAAAACATCTTATCAATTTTTTTAATATTCCTCTTTATTTTCTCATTGGTTGGATCCTTTGTTTTTCAAGACCCCGGACATGAAAAGTCTGGTAGGATTTTAATTGATGAATACCACACAGATTGGGAACCATCAAATATAGAAATGGATAAAGAATGGTATGGTGAAAACTCAACATATAATTATTACTCTTGGGCTCAATGGCTTGATAATTACTATGATTTATCAATAAATGAAGATAAATTTTTAACATCTGATTTAATAGAAAATTATGATATACTTGTTCTAAAGTGTCCCACATATGGTTACAAAGAACAAGAAATAAATGATATTTTAGAGTTTGTCCAAGATGGTGGAGGATTGTATCTGCTAGGTGATCATACAAATCTTTTTGGTATGAACGAAAATCTCAATGAACTATCATCTAATTTTGATATAATATTTAATACAGATTCAACTTATGATCTTGAAACAGAAGGTCTTTCTAGCTACAATCATTTAGATTTTTTATCCCATCCGATTGTTCAAAATGTTGAAAAATTTAATTTTTTAACATCATGCAGTCTTCAAGCACCTATTAATTCTGAAAATATAATTGTCGGAAACAAACTTGTTGCTGAGCCAGGTACGTATTCTACTACAAAATTTTTCAGAGAAAATAAAAACATTCCTGATATCAATCACGGGTTAATTTTACAATCCGCAGCTGTAAAATCTGGTAAGGGAAGGATTTTAGCATTTACTGATAGCACTGTATTTTCGAATTTTTGTATTTTTATGAGTGATTACACAGATTTTAATCTAGGTGCAATAGAATATTTAAATCGAGAGAATGCTTATTCTTATATCAATACCATTTTGTTTTTAGTATCAATAGTATCTTCAGCCGTTTTGTTTAAACTTTTAAGAAAAGAAAAAAAGATTTTTGTCTTGTTTTTAGTTATTTGCATCGGCCTTCTTTCTTTTTCTGTATCAGCTGTTGTTTTTTCAAATATTAACAAAATAAATTATTCTTTACCTACGGCACATTCAGATTATACAAAAATCTGTTTCGAACAAGAACACTCTAATTTTATAACAACAGTTGAGCCTTATCCTTATACATATGATTTTAGTAATTACTACAATGTTTTTTATGTATGGACTCAACGATTGGGTTATATACCAAGTTTAGAGAAAACATTAGAGGATTCAATTATAGATAGTGATGTTACTGTTATAATTAATCCTACTACATCGTTTACAGAGAAAGAACTTTCTTCTTTGCAATCCTATGTAAATAACGGTGGAAACATACTAGTTCTGGATGGAAAAGATAACACCAATTCTACTTCAAATGAGTTATTGAGCTCGTTTGATATAAAGATAAACTTCGACTTGGAAAATATTACAGATATTTTTGAGGGAAAAGAACTTAATCTCTATAATTTTTCAAATAATATTTCTTATCTAAATGTTGCTGTTAAAAACCAAAGTGCTGGAAAGGTTGTTGTGGTTGTAGATTCCTTTGTTTTTTCAGATGAGAGCATGAGCGGTTCAGAAGGACGTTTTGTTATACCCGATAATAATCAACGCTGGATATTTGACCAAGAATACTTAATTTTTGAAGATTTAATCTTCGGCTAAGAAACAAGCTAGATATCATTTACCATATGATTAAAATGTCACGAATTGTATCATTAAAAGTGTTATTCAAATAAGGCTGACCCACAACACAATCTATGTATCTCTTTCCCATCTCAGGTTTTACTTCATAAGCAGTATCTGGCTCAAAACAGACAAAGCCCTTATCTGTTGTATTAAACCCTATAAGCTCATACATAAGAAGGTTTTCACCCATTATAGTTTCAACAATAGCTGAATACAAAGATTGTTCTTCAGCTTCTATAAAAATATCATGTATATTAGTTGTTTTAGAACTATTTACAAAATCAACAGCCCGATCATACGTGATATCAGAATATATGTAGGTTTTACTATGGTAGTTTTGCTCCAGTTCTTGCAGAAATTCAAGTTCATCTTCTGCTTTATCTAATTCCTCTTTTTTAGGAACAATTAAAAAATTAGATAATAAAAAATGAGATAAGATTAGTATTACAATTAGAAAGGCTAAGAAAACATCAATTTTTTTTATGGTTTTGTTTTTCACTTTTTATTCTCCTTTTACCATAATATCGTGTAGTCTAATACTATTGAATTTGTAGGATAGTTACTTTCTGCTTGCAGACATTCATTCCAGTAATCCTTGTTTTTCTCAAGAATAACCAATTGATCGCTTTGTGGTTCAAAAAATATAAGCCCTTCATCTGTTGTATTAAAAGCAACAATGGCATGAGGCGTACCGCTACTCAGGCTTATTACCACATAACCACAGCGTATGCCCTGTCCTTCAGCGTTGTTATTTACATCAGTTGAAAAATGATCGCAATTGTAAGTTACATCATTGAAAGTATTTAGATCAGTTTTATCATTTTCTAAGAAATTATATGCTTGTTCATAAGTGGGATCAAATAAAACAGTTTCATTTTCTAATTCTTCAATCTCTGAAATTATATCATCTATTGTTTTGTTATTTGTACAAATATTATTTTTTACACTTTTTATATTTTGGTTTGTTAAGGATAAGGTTTCTTGATATGTTGAATGACTATTATATAAGAAATAGAATTGTAAAGTTATCAATATTATTATTAGAGTCAATATTAAAAAAATATAGAGAAGATTTCCTTTAGATAACTTGTAATTTTTTTTTCCCATTTCTTACAAAAAAATAACATGTTTGTGTTTTATAAAATATATGATTTATTCAAAAAAAAAATAGAGAGAGCCTCAAAAGGCCCCATTTGTCTTTTTACTTAATCAAATTATTAAACATGTTTTATGGAGGTGTAGTCCCATCAGGAACCATTCCTTGCTCGGGTTTTATATCATCTGGTAGTTGATCATATACCCAAGTCCAGAAATCTACTAATTGATCCCATGACCAAGTAAATGCAGATATAAACGATCCAAAGAAGTTATCAAAATTAAAAAGACACCAAAGTATCTCACCAAAGATGGTATCTTGGAACCATTCACCATCAAATAGATCTGAGAAAAACGCACCCATCCAATTGAAAAATCCAAGGAAGGATGTACCCATAATTAACCATGCTATAGATCCTGTTATAGCTGTTACAACTGCCGTTACTCCAGCTACAATAATTACGGTCCAATCTATGATAGTACATATTATATCAAGGAAAAGGTTCCATAAAAATTCAAAGAGATTATCCCACCATTCACACTCCGGCATTGTATTTACTCTAGAGACATCTGGAATAGCATATGGTTCAACAACAGGAGTTGGACTAGGATTAGAGTTATAATTACTGACATCAGAGACTAAATATGCATCTGCAGAAAAACCAGCAGATTCTATTGCAACAATAACGAGTTCTTGATTTAAACTTGAAGCAAGTGTACTTGCAGCAGACGAAGCAGCGTTTGATGAGAAAATCCCATCCCGCGGCATCCTCTTTAATTTTGAAGAATCAACTTCAGAAGTTAAAGAGCTCGCAGTTTCTTCGGTTTTAGATTTCTTATAATCTTTTAATAGTTGTTCTATTTCATCAAGAGTTAAACCTAAATCTTTGTATGTATTCATTAATGGTGAAGAAAGGTAGCTTGCAGCAGGTTTATCTTCAATTGATGCTGTTGTATCAGTTACACCAACTTCAGTTAATTCACCTTTGTAGCCTAGAATCCTAAGTGTTGCCTTTGCTCGTTCAATATCACTATTTCTTTGATCAAGTAAAATAGCTACATCTTCACCAGATTTTTCTTCAATAATTTTAAACATTTTGTCTTGTTCAGCTTCTATTTCTTCATCAGTCATCTCACTAACCATGTACACTGCATTTATAAGTATCTCATTTGCAAGTTCATATTTATCTTCCTCTGTTTCAATTGTTCTTGAAAGTGAAGAATCTACAGTAGAAATTTCAGAATCTCCTTCACTTGCTAACAAATCTGTGCTTTCCATTTGAGAACGATAAGCAAGTTTTGGTTCATCCAATTCTTTATCTATAATTCTATAGTTTTCGTTTCCTATAACAGCAGTATTAAATACCACAAGAATCATAATAGCCGCTATTAGTATTGCCACTAAACTCATTAGATTTTTTTTATGTTTGGAATTTGTCTTATTCATGTTTCTAGCTCCTTTTTATAATTTATTAACATTATTATCTTAATATATATATATAAATCTTTCTATATAAATTATGTTGAGAATATAAAAATCACAAAAACATAAACAATTAATTAATATACTAAAAAATGTATTTCATTTATATACCATGGGATGTAAGATGGGATGCAGAAGACTCAATAGTTTACCTTATAATAAGTTTAAATTTAACTGTTTTTCAAATGACTTGAAACCAAACATTCATTATTTTTCGAGGTAAAATAAATGAGTGACGAGCCAGACATTGTAAAAGAATTACGTCAAGAAGAAAAACTCGGAAAGTTAAAAAGTCACGCAGATACTTCACTAGAATATGTTTCAGAAAACGAAGAAGAACATCAAGAAGAAGATGTTTTTGCAGGTGGTTATCAAAAATTTGAAGACGAAATAAACATAGAAAATCTTGAATCCCAATATAAAACAATTTTTGAAAATTTTACAATTGCAATTACTCTTGCAGATGAAAAAGAAAGAATTGTCTCATGGAACAAATATGCTGAAGAAATCCTCAACATGGATGAAAAAGATTTGTTTTTAAGAAATGTAAAAACCCTGTATCCTGAAGAAGAATGGAAAGAAATAAGAGAAAAAAACATCCGGCAAAAAGGCATGAGATACAAAATGCAAACAAGGATGATACGCAAACACAAAGAGCCTTTGGATGTAGAAATATCCCTGTGCGTCTTAAAAGGATTACATGGTAAAACAGTTGGATCTATCGGCATAATAAAAGATATAACAAAACTTAAAAATTACGAAAAAAGACTTATTGAAACAGAAGAAAAATACAAAACAATTTTTGAAAACAGCGCAGTTGCAATAATGCTTTTAGACGAAAAAGAAAGAATTGTCTCCTGGAACAAATACACTGAGTCATTACTTGGATACAATGACAAGGATCTTAACTTAAAACCTGTGGAAAAGCTTTATCCTTCAGAAGAATGGGAAAAAATCCGCTCAAAAAACATAAGAAAAAAGGGAATGCAACATCATTTAGAAACAAAGATTTGGACTAAAAAACACGAGTTAAAAGATGTTGACATATCTATTAGTGTTTTAAAAAACCATGAAGGTAAAGTGATAGGATCAATTGGAATATTAAGAGACATATCAGAAAAAAAAGAAATAGAAAAAGAACTTCAGATTAAAAACGAATTATTAGAATCCACGATAAACAATATGCCTGATTGTATCTATTTAAAAGATAAAAACCACAAATTTACAAAAGTCAACAAAGCAAAAGCAGACAGAGCAAAAACAACACCTGAAAAGATGATAGGAAAAACAGAACATGATTTTTTCCCAGAAGAATATGCAAAAACAAGCATAGTTGATGAAAAAAAAGTAATGGAATCAGGAAAACCCATAGTAAATAAAATAGAAAGAGTAGTTGATTCACAAGGAATAGAACACTGGGTTTCTGCAACAAAGATTCCAAGATACGCAAAAAACGGGCAAATAATAGGAATATTTGGTATAAACAGAGACATCACAGACATAAAAAAATCTGAAGAAAAATACGAAAGATTAGTAAATTCCTCTCCAGACTATATAATTGAGATGGATGAAAATGGCATAATTATAGAATTAAATCCAGCTATGTCTAAAAGTTTAGGTGTTGCAAGAGATGTAGCCATAGGGAAAAAATTATCTGACATTTTACCTAAAAAAGTTTTTGAAAAAAGAGCAGAAATTGCAAAAAAAGTAATGAAAGAAAACAAAATTTATGTCGATGAGGATAAAAGATCTGGCAAATATTTTCATAATATATACGTGCCAATAATAAATAGCAATGGTACAAAAAGTGTGCAATGTATAGCAAGAGATATTACAGAGAAAAATAAAATTCAGCAAGCATTAATAGATAGTGAAAAAAGATACAGAGAACTATTTGAAAACGCAATAGATCCGATTATTGTTCTTGATAAAAATGGTTTTTTTGTCGATATAAATAAGCAGACTTCAGAATTTTTAAAATATAAAAGAGAAGAACTCATTGGAAAAAGATTTGATAAAACAAAAATTTTAGACGGAGAAAGCCTTAAAAAAACTTTACAAAACTTCCAAAAAAGAATCAAAGGTGAAGAAGTACCACCTTATGAAATTATAGCGGTTTCAAAAGATGGGGAAAAAATCCCTGCAGAGATAAACGCAAATGTTATACACGACGGCGAAAAAATTGTTGGAGATTTAGTAATACTAAGAGATATAAGTGAGAGGCATAGTAGAGAGAAAATAAAAAAAGATTTAGATGAATCTGAAAGAAAATTCAGAGATATATTTGATGCGACAAGCGACTTTTTGATATATCTTGAAAAGGGAATTATTCTTGATATAAATGGCGCTGCAATGAAGCTTTGTAATTTAGGAAAAAGAGATGTTATCGGTAAAAAAATATCTGTTTTAGAAAAATTCTTTTCAGAAGAAGACATGGAAAAACATTACAATGCAATAGAATTATCTAACAATGGTTCCGATGTAACTGATTATGAGGCGGAACTGGAAAATCACAATGGTATTAAATATGCTTTTTTATTTTCATCAGATTGTATTCACGATCATGGGGAGATAAAAGGAATACTCATACGTGGTAAAGATATGACTCAGCGCCATCGTGCTTGGGAAGAACTTGTAAAACTAGAAGAAAAATATCGAGTTCTTGCAGAAACATCCGCAGATGGTGTAGTAACAATTGATGCTCTTGGAAGACTAACTTACGTAAATCCTTCTTTTGAAAAAATGCTTAACCGTAGAAAAAGCCAGGTTCTTGCAACTATGCTTAGAGATTATCTTTCTGAAGATTCTGTATATTTCTTCCAACAGGTATTTATTGACTCTCGTAAAAAAGACGAAAAAATAGAAAATGTAGAGCTTGAACTTGTTCACGTAAATGGAGATATCGTACCAATAGAGGTAAACATTGCACCTTTCAAAAAAGATGAAGAATTTGCAGGGATGGTATGTACCATTCGTGATATTACAGAAAGAAGAAAAGTAGAAGATGAACTTAAAAAATCTGAACGATTAAAAACAGAATTTATGAACATAGCAGCACATGAGCTTAAATCCCCAGTAACACCAATCAAAGGCTATCTTGATCTCATTATATCAGATGAAGAATCACCAGATAAAATAAAAAATTGGGCTAAAGTCAGTCTACGTAATTCAGAAAGACTTCTAAGACTTGTAAACGATATTTTAGATGTCTCAAGACTTGATACAGATACTATGAGTTTTGAAATGATAAAACTACCCATAATTGAAATCCTTGATGAAATAGCAGAGGATATGAAACCTCCAGTTGAAGGAAAAGGATTGAAATTCATAACAGAGATACCGCGAGATCTGCCAAAAATCATGGGAGACAGGCACAGACTATCACAAGTACTCAAAAATTTACTTGTAAATGCACTTAAATTCACAGATAATGGGTCAATAAGTATAATAGCAGAAAAACAAAAAGAAAATATACTGATAAAAATAGCAGATACTGGAATTGGCATCTCAGAAGATGAAGTAAAAAAAGTATTTAACAAATTTTATCAGGCATATACCGGAGATGATCGTAAAAACGAAGGAACAGGTCTTGGATTATTTATCTGTAGAGAAATAATACAAAAACATAATGGCAACATATGGGTAGAAAGTAAATTAGGTAAAGGAAGCACATTTTACATAAAAATACCTTACCTTCATCAGATGGTTGTAAACTTAAAAAAATAAAAAATTGTAAAATTGGGTGGTGATTAAAATAAAGAAAAAATGCCCGGAATGCGGTGGAAAAGCAGTCAAACTATATCAAAACAAAAGCTTTGATGGTAAAAGAAGATGGGTTCCAACTGCATGGAAATGCATAAAGTGTGAATATACCTATAATGTCGCAGCAGATACTCTAATGTATAAAATTGGACATGAAGAATACAAAGAAGAATACAAACAAAAATGCCCAAAATGTGATTTAGGACTTGTCAGACTCTACAGACACATTAATCCAAAAAATGGTAAACAAAAATGGGTTTCATTAGGATGGTACTGTACACGCTGTAAATATATATGGATGGACAAGGAGCAACCAAAAGAAGAATAAATTAAAAATTATTGAGATATTTCCTCTTCATTTACTGTATCTTTTTCAGAAATATAACTCATACCGACCTCGGTAAGCTCTATAACATTAAAAGAAGTATATTGAAGAAGATCATTTTCTAGAAGTCTTTTTACCATACTGTCAAATTCATTCTTGTTTATGTGAAGCAATTGGATAGCCGTCTCTGCATCCATATCTCTTCTTTGAAGCATTTTAAGAAGATTTACTTCCTTTTCTTTTATCTTAAAGTTCTTCTGTACTTCGTCAGGAACCTCCTCTAAAGTATCTGAAAGGTTCTTAACATATGTTTCAATTATTGACTCAAGATTTAGGTTATCAAGCACGTTTCCTTCTTTATCATAAAGTACACAGTTTTGTTTTGTCTGATCATATTTCCAAGAAGCTACATTTTTCCAAGTATAGCCAAGAAGACTAACATCCCCATAAGGCTTTCTACCTGCAGCTTTTTTCTTTCTTTCACGGCTTCGGTAAAGATAATGCTGCTCAACTTGCAGAGATGCAAGGTCCACACCATAGTTATGAAGCTCTATCATTAGGTCTTCACCTGCTCTCCTTTTAAGTTCTGCTATAAAAAATAAACCTGCTTTTCCAATTATATCCATGTAAACAATACGAATAATAGCCTCAATTGCTCTTCCAACATTTTCTTTTTCAACGACATCAATTTCAGGTGAAATAATAATTGCTTCATCTTCAATTATTTCGCCTTTATCATTGATTTGAACATACTTTAAAAATTGATGTTTTGTTTCAAGGGTCTTTATAATCGAACCTATTACTTTTGCCGCAAAACCAAAAGTAGTTCTTCTACCAGCTACATGATAAAGTGATTTTAGTATCTCTCCAATAACATAAGAATTAGTAAATCGCACCATGTTTCAATTTAGGATATAATAACTTTGCTTAATATTTTTTCTTTTTATATAGTAATAAATACTTGTTTTTTCTAAAAACCATTAAATAATAGAATTTGTTTTAGGGCACACTACAAGATTAGAGGATAAAATAAAATGAAACGTAGTTCAAGAGTCTGGAAAAAAAGACATAAAATGCGATGGAAATGGCGAAAAAAACGAATGCGAAGAGAAAAAAGAAGTAGAAAGAAGTAACAAAAGTCTTTGTAATTTTTAACTGGGGGCATGGTGTAACCCGGCATCATTGTGGGCTCCAGTTAGGGTATGATTAAAAGAGGGTCATCTGATTTAATGATGAATAACTGGAGCGATGACCTACAGAAGAGACCCGCCGATCTGGGTTCAAATCCCAGTGCCCCCATTAGCACTTACAGTTTTTTTGATAAAAAAATTTTGATACAATGAAAACATTAAAGAATAACAATTAATTACCCAAAGAAAAGTACAATATAAATGGTGGAAGAAACAAATGATAAAACTCAACTTTAAAAATTTCAACGAATACACAATATTATCAATTTTATTTTTATTAGGTGGATTGTTACACTACATCTATTGGGGAATAAGATATGGAGTATGGTACGATATAGGAATATACTCACTAACAATAGTCTTGGTTTTACCAGGCATCATTGGAATAATTATTTCATTAATGGAAAAAGAAGAAAAAGATTAAATCATTTTCCAATTAAGAATCGGGTTCTTTGTAGCATTTACTTCATCCACACGACCAACAGGTGTGTTTTTAGGTGAATTTTTGACAATATCTGATTTTTCATCAGCAATCTTTATCAAAGCCTCAACATAATCATCTAAATCTTTTTTAGATTCACTTTCTGTAGGCTCAATCATAAGAGCTTCTTTTACAATAAGTGGGAAATAAATAGTTGGTGGATGAAGGCCACAATCAAGCAATCTTTTTGCTACATCCTTTGCAGTAATTTCCTTTTCACTTTTAAGACCCTCACAAGACAAAACAAACTCATGTTTTCTGAGATTCTTATAAGGCATCTCATATTTTTTCGAATCGAGTATTTTTTTCTTCATATAATTAGAATTTAAAACAGCCATCTCAGATGCCTCCTTTAGGCCGTTTTTCCCCATCATAAGAATATATGTATAAGCTCTTACAAGAACAGAGAAATTACCATAAAAACCTTTGATTTTACCTATTGATTCAGGAGCATCATTATCAAAGACATATTCTCCATTTTGTTTTTTACCTACTCTTGGAACTGGTAAAAACCTTTCAAGTTTAGTTTTAACACCAACAGGACCGCTACCCGGACCACCACCACCATGTGGTGTTGAAAATGTTTTATGAAGATTCAAGTGGATTATGTCAAAGCCCATATCACCGGGACGGACCTTTCCCATGATGGCGTTCATGTTTGCCCCATCATAGTAAAGAAGTGAACCTGCTTTGTGAACCATTTTTTGAATCTCAAGGATATCTTCTTCAAATATACCCAAAGTATTAGGATTTGTAAGCATAAAACAAGCAGTTTTTTCTGATAGGCTTTTTTCAAGTCCAGCAAGGTCTACAATTCCTTCTGGAGTCGATGGAATCTCAATTGTTTTGTATCCAGCCATACTGGCACTAGCTGGGTTTGTTCCATGTGCAGTATCTGGTAAGATCACTTCAGTTCTTTCTAAATCTTTTCTACTCTCGTGATATGCCCGAGCTAGAAGAAGACCTAAAAATTCACCATGTGCCCCTGCTGCAGGTTGAAGACAGAAATAATCCATACCCGTAATTTCACACAACATTCGCTCGAGTTCAAACATAACCTGAAGATTGCCTTGGATCATACTTGAATCCTGAAAAGGATGGGTATTTGCAAATTTTTCCCAAGAAGAAATATGTTCGCAAATCTTTGGATTGTATTTCATAGTACATGAACCCAATGGGTAAATACCAGAGTCAATTCCAAAGTTCATCTGAGAAAGACGGTGAAAATGACGCACAACCTGCGTTTCATCTATATCTGGTATATCAGGCATTTTTGTTCTTAAAAGATTCTTTGGAAGGTTTTTAAGAGCATTTATTTTTTCTTTTCTTGACTTGCCTAGTTCATTTAGAAGTGGTTCGTCGTAATGAGCAAATCTAAACAAAGTTTACACCTCCTCCAAAATCTTAACAAGCCGGCTCATATCTTCTTCAGTATGAACCTCGGTTACTCCAAACAACATACAGTGTTTTAAACCAGGATATTGATCCTTTAATAAAAGACCACCTTGAACATTTTTTTTAAGAAGTTTTTCATTAATTTTTTCAGCAGATTTTTTTGATTTAATTACAAACTCATTAAAGTGAGATCCTGTAAACCTTTTTTCAAAACCATCAATCGAAGAAATCATATCTGATAAAATTTGTCCTTTTTCAAAATTCTCTTTTGACAAATTCTGCAAACCCGCTCCACCTAAAAGAGACAAATAAACGCAAGTAGTAAGAGCGCATAATCCCTCGTTTGTACAAATATTACTTGTAGCTCTTGCACGCCTTATGTGCTGCTCACGAGTCTGCATAGACATACAAAAAGCACGTTTTCCCTCAGAATCATTAGTAAGGCCAATGATTCTTCCAGGCATCTGACGAAGATAATCTTTTTTACAAGCAAAAATACCAAGACTTGAACCGCCAAAATCCATAGGATTGCCAAAAGCTCTGCCTTCACCAATTACGATATCGGCACCATATTCACCAGGAGCTTTTACAATTCCTAGAGAAACAGGATCAACACCTACAACTAGAAGAGTTTTTGATTCTTCAGCAATCTTTTTTATTTTATCCATCTCATCTTCAAAAACTCCGAAAAAATTAGGATTTTCAATATAAAGACCGGCAGTATTTTCATCAACTATTTTTTCCAAATCAGATAGATTTATTTTACCAGTTTTATCATCGTAAGATACTTCAACAAGTTCAATTCCAGGCCCTTTCAAATAGTTTTTTAAAACACGTTTTTTATCATAAGAAATATTTGCTGGTATTACAAATTTTTTCTTTCGAGTAATTCTGGAACTCATAAGAGCGGCTTCAGATACAGCAGTCACTCCATCATACAATGAGCAATTTGCAACATCCATTCCAGTGAGTTCTGCAATCATACTTTGATACTCAAACATAGCCTGCAGAAAACCCTGACTTGCCTCAGATTGATAAGGTGTATAGGCTGTAAAAAATTCAGATCTATAAGCTAATGCTTTTACAGCAGCAGGAATATAATGAGGCTTTATTCCGCCACCAAGAAAACATAAAACCTCTGAGTAGGATTTATTCTTTGAAGCGATTTCCCGTAGTTTTTTTTCAGTCTGTATCTGCGAAAGACCCTCATCAAGATCCAGCTCGTCTATTATGATTTTTTTTGGAACATCTGAGAATAAATCATCTATTTTTTTGAGACTTAGTTCGTTGAGCATTTCGTTTTTTATATCTGAGTTCGGAACAAATTTCATAAGCTCCCCACGCAGGGTAACAATAAATTGTTAAATAATTTATTGTAAAGTTTAAATCATCTTTATCATTGTATATTATAATGTCTGAGTATCTATTTGACAAAGAAGCAGATGAAAAGCTAAAGATAGGAAAGATAATTTGTCTTGCAAGAACTTATCATAAACACGCGGAGGAAATGAATACTAAAGCAACAGAGGAGCCTCTTCTTTTTTTGAA
>Ga0272442_10004883_pt1 | contig 18130 bp, 9 predicted proteins | sample SSMForm2O_FD_200262 | JGI IMG/M metagenome (GOLD analysis project Ga0272442, IMG submission 200262) | Marine sediment archaeal communities from Little Sippewissett salt marsh, Falmouth, MA, United States - SSM-Form-2O | ecosystem: Environmental > Aquatic > Marine > Wetlands > Sediment ... | reverse complement strand
AACCGCGTCAATGCCATTGAGCAATGGCATCGCAACGTCCACGACGATCACATCCGGGCATAGCTCGTTAACCTGCGCCAGAAGCGTGCGACCGTCCTCAACCGTTCCAACCACCTCAAAGTCGTCCGCCAAAAGGCCTTTGAGACCTTCCAATACAATTCGATGATCGTCGGCCAATAAAACCGTCGTTTTTTCCATTTTTCAGTCTCCCGTTACGTTGGCGGTCACCTGGATGACCGTGCCCTGCCCCGGCTGTGATTGCACTCGGAATTCCCCCTGGATCAAACGCGTACGCTCTTCCATGCTGACGAGTCCCAGCCCGGCTTGGCCGCGCTTCTGAGCCGGATCGAATCCAATCCCCGAGTCCTCGATGGTCAAAGTAATCGTATGGCCCTGCCCTTTGAGCCTAACCTTCGCTTCAGTCACTTTAGCATGTTTGGCAATATTCCTCAAGCCTTCCTGGGCAATTCTGAAAAGGCATAAAGAGATATCCCTTCGGATTTTGAGCGGGATATTATCCGGCTCATATTTGACCACGATGCCCTCCCGCTTCGTGAAATTGACACACTCGGATTGAATGGCCTGCCCGAGTCCAAGATCGTCAATAATCGAAGGATGAAGCTGACGGGAGATGTCGTGCACATCGGAACAGAGCTTGACGATCTGTCCCTTCATCTGTGAAATCTTCTTTCGGATTTCGCATGGTAAAGCTTCGAGTTGCTTCTCAAGTTTTCCGGCTTCAATCGCCAGCACGGCCAAGCGCTGCGTCAGATCGTCATGCAGTTCCCGAGCCAGGCGCCGCCGTTCCTCTTCCTGGACCGATAGTAATCCGCCGGCCAGCATTCGCAGGGCTTCACGACTTTCCGCCAGTTTGGCCTCAGCCAGCTTGCGCTCGGTAATATCACGGTTACTCGCCCGAAATCCAAGAAACTCGCCTTCCCGGCTGCTCACCGGCCGACAGGCGTGCTCGATCCAGCGAACCTCGCCGTTTCTTCTACGAATTCGAAATTGGATCTCACGTCCCCTGGGATCCGCTAACGCCTCTTGACGATGCTGCTTCCATGCTTGCCTATCCCCCGCCGCAACAATGTCTGTCAATAGCTTGGGATTGGCCACAAAGTCGTCCACCGTGTAGCCGGTAATGCGCTCGCATGAAGGGGAAACATATCTAAACGAACGGTCAGGATTCTCCCAGTATTCCCAGTCATAGTTAAAATCCGCAACCGTTCTATAACGAAGCTCGGTCTCTCGAAGCTTTTCGACACTCTGCCGTAACTGGGCCGTACGTTCACTTACTTCGATTTCTAAACTCTCTTTCGTTGTTTTAAGCGCCTCTCCACTGCGTTTCAGGTCTCTAAGCAGTAAATCATAAGGCTTCGTCAGGCCGGTTTGAATAATCGCTTTATAAATGAGGTAGAATGAAATGATCTTCAAGTAATGACCGATCAGATTCGGGAAACCTTCGACACTAACGTAAAGCGTGAATGCTAATTCCGAGACAATCGTAACGGCAATGGAACCAACCAACAATTGTACAACATACGGTTCAAATGCCGACCGCCGGCTCAACAGCATACCAATCGAGAGCAGCAACAAAATACAGATAATGTATTCACTCACCTTTTTGAAAAGCGTCAGTCCCACCCCCTCAACAAAACATGCTGGAAATATCTTCCAATAGAAGATAGAAATCAACAGGAAAGTCATCACGGCGCCATACATCGCTAAGACGGCCTGAATTCTGAGTCTCCGACGAATAACAAAAGCCGCGGCAAGCAGGGAACCACTCTCAACGTATCGCGCCAAAATCCATAGCTGAGTGGCCAGGTTGGATTCGAATCCTTGAAACACTCCCATACCTTTGTAGGCAAGTGTATGGAGCAGATCCAGCCCCGCAACAAATAAATAGGCGATCCCAACGAAGAGAAGATAATTATTTTGGGCAAAGCGACGGCTGTTCCAGGCCAGCACGAAGATTCCGCAGGCGACAACGATGCTAAATATCTCTGCGATACTATGAAAAATGAGGTAGTTGTATTGACTGGCCGCCCAAAGACCAATGAGGACCGACAGGCAAAATAGAACCGGCCAGTAGTATTTTTTCAAACGGTCCATCATCACATTACCCTACGATTGTCATCCAGGATATTGTACAGGCAAATGAAAAAGACCTCAATCGTTGTCTCAATCTAAAGATCGAGAAAGCATGGAAAGCCTATTAAAGTGCCTATACCTTATAACACATTGCGATTCATTCATGATGGGTGGCAGCCTCAGGCGAAGCTTGGGGATGGTTCACTCCCACCGACCCCAAAGCCTGTCCACTTTGTCGCCCAGATGTGATCGTCCATTTATATCTGGCCTGATATAAGATCATTCGGATAAACATTCTATCAGTGTTCCCTCACAGGAACCGATGCGCATCATCAACAGTGATCCGTCGTTGCTGTCCATTCATCGTATCTGTGGATAATGTGTTTGCACTAACAAAAACCACTTTATAATATACATGAACACGTAAGAAACCAAACGTTTTTTACATTCGACGTACTATATGCCCTAAGAAGAATGAAAGGTTCGACAAAGATGAAGCAGGAAAAGACAGCCATGACTAACAAAACGAACGGGAGCCTCGTATTTATCATTTGCTCGATTCTATACGGTGTTAGTTCCCTCTGCTTCGGATCGACATTTAAGAGCCAGTGGGACCAGAGCTATGACCGCGTTTGGTTAGGCCCGGACTATTGGGCGAATCCCATGGAGGACTGGCGCATCAGCGATGGACGGTTGGAGTGTATCAGTCCGGGCGGCAACCGCAACGTCCACGTGTTAACCCGGCAGTTGGGAACGGCAAACGCGGGATTCCGCATGTCGGTCCGGCTGGGAGTCCTCAACAAGAGCCAAATGGGATCGGCGGGGTTTCGCATCGGGATTCACGACGACATTAATGACTACCGGGGGAACCTTCTCTGGGGCAAGGGAATCGACGCCGGCCTGACGATTGACGGGCAACTTAAGGTCGCCGGCAAGACGTTACAGGTGAACGATCTACCCCTGGACGATTTGCTCCTCACACTAATTGCCGAACCGGTAGGATCGGAATACAAGCTGACACTTACCGCAATCCTTCCATCTTCAGGCAAACAAATCGCGCAACTCTCCACGAAAGTCGCCGCCGAGCGATTGATCGGGAATCTTGCGATAGTCAACAACTTTCAAGCCAAAGCCAAGAAAGGGACGCGATTCTGGTTCTCCGACTGGCGGATTGAGGGTGACAAAGTCGAAGCTCACGATGATCGCGTATTCGGCCCCATCCTGTGGGCGATGCACACAGTGAGCAATTCTCGCAGCCATGAAGGACACGTCCTGAAAATAACCGCTGAGATGCCCCCGTTAGGTGAAAAAGACAACAACATGGTCGAACTCCAGATTCAGGAGCGGGATACGTGGAAATCGCTGGGTACGCAAACCATTGACCCGGATGCTTATACCGCCACCTTCCGAATCCCCAACTGGCCGGCGAAGCGAAATGTCCCCTATCGACTCCTTTACACGATGAAGCTCAAAAACGACGCACAAAAAACGCACTATTGGACGGGGACGGTGCGAAAAGATCCTGTGGATAAAACGCTGGTGTTTGCCGGCCTGACGTGTCAATACCATTATGGTTTTCCCTATGCGCCGCTGGTCAAAAACCTGGCGGCTCTTAATCCGGACATGTTGTATTTCTCCGGGGATCAAATCTACGAAGCAAACGGTCACTACGGGATTATCCGCGAGCCGGCCGATCGCGCGATTCTCAACTATCTGCGGAAATGGTACTTATTCGGCTGGTCCTTCGGCGACTTAATGCGGGACCGACCCACCCTTTGCACTCCGGACGACCACGATGTTTTCCAGGGCAATCTCTGGGGTAACGGGGGCAAGAACGTCTCCATGCCGGAGCATAATACGGGAGGCTACGCGGAGCCGGCGCGGATGGTTCAAGTTGTCCATCGCGTGAACACCTCTCACCACCCCGACTTTTTCGATCCGACACCCATTGAACAGGGAATCGATGTTTACTACGGGGACATGGTTTACGGGCGTGTGAGTTTCGCCGTGGTATCCGACCGGATGTTCAAGTCGGGCCCCCGCGGCACCGTCGCCGACTGGCCCGGCCGACCCGATCATATCAAAGACGAATTTTATGATGTAAGTAAGCTCGACAAACCCGGCTTAAAACTTCTGGGCGACAGACAACTGCAATTCCTCGAACACTGGATTGAGGACTGGCGCCAAGCCGATATGAAAATGTTCCTGAGCCAAACAGTCTTTGCGAATGTGGCGACACATCATGGAAACTACAACGGTTATCTGCGCGCCGATTTGGACTCCGGCGGATGGCCTCAGTCCGGCCGCGATAGAGCCATTCATCTGATCCGCAAGTGTTTTCCTCTTCACTTCAGTGGCGATCAGCACCTGACAACATTGTTGCAACACGGCATCGATGAACAAAGAGACAGCAACTGGTCTTTGTGCCCTCCGGCTATCGCCGTCGGCTATCAGCGATGGTGGCGGGCGGATGAGCTGGGATATGAATACCACAACCGTCCGTCCCACGGCTTGCCTAATACGGGCGAATATATTGACCCGCTCGGGAATAAGGTTTACGTTTACACGTTGGGCAATCCCGAAGGCAGCCGAGATCCGAACCGCTACCGCCAGGCCCATATCAAATCTTCAGGATTCTCGATTATACGCGTCGATCGAAATTCGCGAACCTATACATGTGAATCCTATCGGTTCCTCGTCGATGTGACCGACGATAAGCAAGACGATTTGTTCCCCGGTTTTCCCTACACCATCAAACAGACGGACAATTATGGCCGCAAGCGTCTCGGTTATCTTAAGGAATGTTCCTGTGAAGGCGTGGATCAACCTGTGGTGATGGTCTATAACGAGCAAAATGACGAGCTTGTCTATGCCATACGCGCACAAGAAACGCATTTCCGTCCATGGGTTTTCACTGAGGGGACCTATACGGTTAAGATCGGCGATCCGGATACCAACAATTGGAAAGCGTATCACGGCCAGACCCTTCAGACAAAACATAACGGTGGAATCGTCCATATGGCCAACGGTATCAAGGTCGGTGAAGTCCATCAAAACTCGGCCATCGTCTGGACGCGCCTGACCAAACACGAAGAGCGAAACATCAACGGCCTTGCCTTTGCCAAAAAAGCGGATTCCGTGCCGGAGGGTCATATCCTCGACGATATGGAAAGCTGCGTTCCCGGCACGGATGGAGAAGTTCGCGTCACGTATTGGCCGGAAGGAGCAAAGGAGAAAACACGTTCTACCTCCTGGCAAGCCGTGCACACCCATTCAGATTTCATACGGCAGTTCACACTTTCCGGTCTAAGCTCCGGAACAACATATCAACTCAAGGTGCAGGGCCGAGCCGAAAAAGCAACCGAGTCGAGTTGTACCGTCCACGGAGAATTCAAGACGGCTCCTGATCCTTCGGTGCCGGCCCCCGTGTTTTTCACTGTGGTCACCTGTCAGGATTACCCCCGACGAGACGATCCGCAGAACGGTCATAAAATCTATTCCGTGATGCGGGAACTCGAACCGGATTTCTTCGTCCATACGGGCGACATCGAATACTACGACAAAGCGCTTCCCTATGCCAAAAGCCAGGAGCTGGCCCGCTTTAAATGGAACCGCATATACGCCATGCCGTTTCAGCGTGCTTTTCACAATGTCACCACCAGCTACTTCATCAAGGACGATCACGACACCCTTAGGAACGATTGCTGGCCGGGGCAAACCTACGGCGATCTCACGTGGGAGCAGGGATTGGCGATCTTTCGCGAGCAAGTCCCCATGGGCGAGAAAACGTACCGGACGATTCGCTGGGGCAAGGACCTCCAGATTTGGATGGTCGAGGGAAGGGATTTTCGCAGCCCCAACAGAATGCCGGACGGACCTGATAAGACGATCTGGGGCAAGGAGCAAAAGCAATGGTTCTTCCAAACCGTCGAGAAATCCGACGCCACATACCGCATTCTCATCAGCCCCACGCCGGTTGTCGGGCCGGACCGGATCAAGAAAAACGATAATCATTCAAATAAAGGTTTCACGCACGAAGGTAATGAGATCCGGGAATTCATCGGTCGCCAGAAGAACATGTGCGTCATCAACGGCGACCGGCATTGGCAATATGTCTCCGTGGATCCTGATACCGGCGTGCGTGAATACGGAACCGGCCCGAGTTCGGACATTCACGCCGGCGGCTACAGTTTATCCCAGAGAAAACCGATGCACCTCTATCTGAGAATCAAAGGCGGTTTCTTAGCGGTTTCCATTAAGCGGATAGCTGGAGAGCCCACTATCACCTTCAGGCACTACGGGCCGGACGGCAACGTCTATAATGAAGACACGTGGTGATCCGGACTATCGGATCAGGTTTGTATGGGATTGATATCCGGATAGTCCACGATGGTACTGCCTTCTTCGGCAAAACCCTCTTCGTTGAAGGTCACCGTGTACTCGCCATATCCCGCGGAGGCGCCGAACCGCGTCAGAGACAGCGTCCAGGAATCCTCCAGGGAACCGGTGCCGCCGACACGAATTGAGCCGATCGAGAAATACCGTGGCGTTGTTAGCTTGATGTCCAAATCGCTTAGATCGTCCGAATAAGTCCTTTGACGCGAATGATAACGCTCTTGAGCCGCCTGGACGCACGCCAGATAGTTAAACGCTTCCGCAGCCTTCGATCGCTCGACGGCCGCCCGAAACCTCGGCAGGGCAAAAGCGGCCATGATACCGATGAGCACGGAGATCACCGCCAGCTCGACCAAAGTGAAACCGGTCCTCGATAGACGTCTTGTTGCGTACATTTTCCTGCTCCCGGAACGGATTCTTCATATCTCACGCTCTTGTCATTGTTATCGGCACAAACAACACGGCACTTAATATGAAAACCACACCCATTGTACACATTGAATGTGCCTCTTGGTGTCATTTCGAGCGTAGCCAAGCGGAGTCGAAAAATCTGGCTTTGATCGAAGCATGTTTTACGTTCTGAACCGGATTTCTCCGCTTCGCCCGCCTACGGCGGACTCCGGTCGAAATGACAAAGGCGCGAATATTGAAGACAATCAATATCACTCCCGGTGGTTATTGGGATAGACAATGGGATTTCACTTGCCGGATCGATAAGCCCGTCTGACTTCATCACCGATAATCTTGACACCAACGGCAAAAATCTCCGCATCCTGAGAAAATAGTCTCATCGCACCTATACCTCAACGGAGCAACGCGGAGTGAGGAAATACAACCATCGGGCAATCGTTTCGGAACGAAGGATAGCCGAAGCGGCTTTGCCATAAAGGGCTAACTGCTGACGATAAGATTCGGCACGTTCCACGATCTGCTCGGCTGGAATCCCGTCGGTCTTGAAATCCACAATCACCAGACCTTTCGGAGTGTGTATTAACAGATCGATTATTCCCTGAACGATGATCGTATCCTCCGTCAACGATATCCCTTCCCATTCGGATGCCGGTAGCGCAAAGGTAAACGGCCATTCACGCCAAAGGGTACTCGATGAATCAAGCGCCAATCGGCCCAACTCGCTCTCAAAGAACGTGAGAATCGATTCTGTATCAATAAACTCGGCCACAACGGCCGATAGGCTTTTGTCGGCGATGAGTTTGTCTCTTGTCGCGTCAATTTCGTCGCACGTTACAGGCCGCGCTAAATCAAGCTCGGAGATGACAAGGTGGGTGGCCGTACCGATCAGACGGGCTTCAACAGGCTGCCCGGCTTCCAGTTCCATGGCCCGAACAGACCCCGGCTGACGTTCCAGGGCCCGCGAGTAATCATGCTGAACAAATTCATCGTGGCTGTGCGTCAATTGGGTGACCGAACTTTTGGCAGGTAAATAAGAGGCTTCGTTGAAATCGTAATGCCATGATAAAGATTTCTTTATCTGCTTAAACACATTTGATCTTTCGTCTTTCGCGTCCGAAAGCTTCAAATCCACTGCAGGTCGATCGGCTTTGCCGGACGTGAGTCCGAGGACGTATTCAGAGAGCCGGTGTAAATCGGACTCGGTATGAAGTTTCATCTCGAATAGATCGTCGCCTGTCGCCCGATCCGCAAATCCCGTTTCAAAAACATCGTGCACTTTCTTTCGATTCGACAGGGCATAGAGCATCCATTCCAGAGGATTCCGGCACGTTTGAAGCTGCCAGTCGGGGATGGGCCCATCCCCCAGGAACAGTCCCTTTTGAAGAATCTCCCTGCATCGGCTGTGCTTCGCGGACGCCGTCAGGAAGAGCCGCTCTTTGGCCCGCGTGGTTGCGACGTACAGAATCCGCATTTCTTCGGCCAGGTTCGTCGATCGCTTCTGCTCGGCGATCACCTCATGTGCGAGCGAGCTGATTTTACGGCTCGACGCACGGTCGATAATCTGCAAGCCAAGCGTATCGTTGACATCGGTCAGGCAATCCGACTGAATATCCCTCACATTGAACGTGCTGTCCACCTCCGCTAAGAACACAACGGGAAACTCAAGCCCCTTGCTCTTGTGAACGCTCATAATACGAACGGCATTGCCCACGGATCCTTGCGGTTCGGCGGGCGCCCAGTCCCGCCCCGTCGCCTGGAGCTTTTCGATGAATTCCACGAAGCGCCTCAGAGACGGGATGCCGGCGCTGCTGGTGAAACCCTCGAACTGGATGGCTCTCTCGTGGAGCTTGAGCAGATTGGCCCGGCGGGCCTGGCCGTTCGGCAGAGCGGAAACAAAGGAAAGCAGGCCCGTTTCGCTGTAAATCCGCCAGATTAAATCCGCAATATTGTCGCGCCGCGCCCGCGTCCGCCAACGCCCGATTCGGTCCCACATGAACGTGAGCTTTTCAGCCAACGCATCGTTGCCGGAACGACTGTACCCAAGCACCCGGTCATAATATGTATTGGGCGGTGGAACCGTCTTCTTCCATATCTTGATTCTCGCTAACTCGGTGTCCGTGATGTTGAAAAACGGCCCTCTCAGGACGGCGGCTAATTCGATGTCACGTTGAGGATTATCCAACACCTTCAACAGGCACAGCATATCGCTGATTTCGGTGGCCTCGAAATACCCGGCGGTGGCCTGGCAACTCACGGGAACGCCCGCCAGCCGGAAAATCTCGACATAATCATTCGCCTTCTTCGCCAACGAACGCATGAGCAGGACAATATCTCGATACTCGACATCTCGCAGGGTATCTTGTTGTTTATCGAGGATTTGAAATTCCACTTTTCCCGTATCCGCCCCGACCATCCGGCGGATGCGCCGGGCGATCATGGCTGCTTGACGCCGACGGGCACTCACAAGACCCGTTTCATTGTGCGCTTCTTCCTGCGTCTCCTCGTCCCCCGCTTTCACTTCATCGAAGATATGAAATTCCACAATTTTCGACTTATCACTCGATCCCCGCTGCGAATCCTCATCGGCAAGCCCCGGATTCAACATCGCCGCCTCGTCGTAATCGATCTTCGAGAACGACGCCGTCATAATGCGTGAGAATACGGCATTGACGAAATCGAGAATTCCTTTGAACGACCGGAAATTCACGTTCAGATCCACGCGCAGCCCGCCGGCAATATTCCCCGAATCGAGCGAAGCAAGGTTGACCTGATCGAGGAAGATGTCCGGCTGCGCCCCTCGAAAAGCGTAAATGCTTTGTTTGGCGTCGCCGACGCCTAAAACATTATCGCCGGAGCCAAGCAATTCGAGGATGTTCTGCTGGACGGCGTTGATATCCTGATATTCATCGACGAAGATATGCTTGTACCTTTGACGAAGCGTCAGGGCCGTCTGGGAAGGCAACGGTCCATCGCCGGAAGATTCATCGCACGTTAAGAGCCTCAACGCATAATGTTCGAGATCGGCAAAATCCAGGCAGTTCACCGCCCGCTTGGCCCGACTATAAAGCTCGTCATATTTCCTCACAAGCTCGATCAGCACCATCGTCTGCAATTCGACCGAATCGCCGAGTCTGTCCAGATAATCGGGATTGAGAATGGTCAGTTGAGATAGCTCCGCGAAAGAATCCACCGCCTTCTTCGCCATATTCTTAACGAGTTTGGCAACAGACTCGTTTATCTCTTTAGGGGTTCTCGTTGTCGGTTTGCTGTAATTTCGGATCAGTTCCGCGCACTTGTCCCAATCCCCTGCTTCCAACATCTCGGCGCATCGGACAATCGGCTCGACGTGACTTTCCTGAAATTTATCCTCCCAAGCCGAATCCCCCCCCTCGCTCTGACATAACGTCTTCACATGGATAAGTTGATCGAGAATGCGATGCACCCTTCGGTCAATGATGTGCCTCTGTTTGTCCCCAAGTCCGACAGTCCCTTGATTGACGACTCTCGTGAGCCGGGCCGCCCTTTCGTACCAGTCCTCTTTTGAGACAACGCCGTCTAAGAAATCGCTGATCTCCGTGATCTTTCGAAGAAAACCCTCACTCGTCCACAAATCCCGCCGATACAAAAGCTTTTCGAGCGCCGCCCGGACGTCGTCCTGCTGCCAAGCCCAGTCGATATTCCTCTCGAGCACTTCCGATTTGAGCAGCCTCTGTTCGTCGCTGTCAATAACGCTGAACGCCGGATCCAAATCGAGCTTGTAAAAATGCTCCGTAATGAGCCGTTTGCAAAAGGAATGGATCGTACTGATATCGGCGCCCTGGAGCAACATAAGCTGGCGGCGGAGATGATCGTCTCGCCGATTCAAAAACGCCTCTCTTAACCGCGCGGCGATTCGCGAGCGCATCTGTTCGGCGGCGGCCTCGGTAAACGTCAAGACAAGCACGTTGCGAACGTCCGGGCATATTTTTCTGTCCGATACGATACTCACGCACCGCCCCGACAGGACGGCGGTTTTTCCCGTTCCGGCTGAGGCGGTGACCAGAACGTCGCTTCCGCGAGCGGCAATCGCCCGTTGTTGCTGATCGGTCCATTGAATCCCTCTCTCAGCCATTTGCTTCTCCTATCCGCGTAATGACCTGAGATTTGTTGAAGGACTCAAGGAAATGGTAGGCGTTGATCCGCCAATCGAACCGACAGACGGCCTTGTATTTACAGTAACTACATGGCGAGGCATTGTTCAAACGATACGGCTCGACGTCGATCCGGCCGGATGTCATCTTCTTCGCCAATTGGACGATCTTGTCCTCAGCGAATTGTAATACCTTCTCGAAAACGTCCGGCTTCAAGGCACCGCTTCGGCTGTCAAAACCGTATTGATCGCCCTTTTGCGTCACGAAGAAATTGTAGAATGCATTGCTATCCGAACAATCGAGCTGCCGGAAGAAATCCCCGCTGAATATCCCTTTGGCTTTACGATTGAAACGGTCGGCCTCCTTCAACATTTCAGGGAACGACGCTTTTTTCGGGCTGACCTCAATGGGCATATAGAATGCCCCGACAACCTTATCTATTTTCGTATCTTCTGCGCGGCGAGCCGCCAGCATATAAATCGGAAGCTGCATATCCAAACCATGATAACACTTCGACCAACTGAAAGTGGTATCCTTACGCTTATAATCGAAGACAATGGCAACCTCTGCACCGTCCACGCGAGCCACGTCCAACCGGTCGATCTTACCGTTCAGAGACAGAATACGATTGTCACTCAATACAAACTCACAGACGCCTAAGTTATCTCGTGCATCTTTGACACGCCCGAATGCCACTTCTGAGAGTGCCGGTCTGAAACGTCCCGCCCGGACCATTTGAGCGACCGACGGAACACATTCCTCAAGAATCTCACCGGCCGAATGAATAATAAACTCATGATAGCCCCGTCGGCTGATAAAATTCGATATGAAGGTATCTTCTTTGACGATTCTCTCAATTTCTTCTCGGAGGAGGCTCAGAAGCTCTTCGTCGTCGATTGTATGAAAATCTTTGCTTTCCCGGTTAAGCCGTTTCACGACGGCATCTAAAATGCGATGATAGAAAGCGCCCAGGTCCAGCGGCTCGAACTTGAATTCCTCCCGCTCTTTCAGTTCCAGAACGTAACGAGCAAAATGCTGATACGGACACGCGGCATACGTACTCAACCGGGTCGCGGAGCTATGCACCCTTCGACCGAAAAGGTCATGAACCACCTCTGTATCCAATGCGGCTTTATTATCATAGTGCAAAATGGAGACAATATGATCGCCCAACGGTTTAAGTTGCCCATCGGAGCACATCTCGCCCAACAGTCTCCAATGATCGTCAGTGGTCGAGATGAGGCGATCTCTACCGAGTTGGCTGCAAAGCATGTCCGCAAGCTCAGTTTCATTGTGAACCTGCTCTATCCGAATGGCTTGGCCCGCGACGGATTCTTCATGGAGACTGTCGAATAACGATTCGAGATCACTCACAAACGGAGAGCGAGGAATGGCGGAACCTTTTTCATCGACCGAAGGATATGTCACATATAAGAATTCAGCAGCTCGGGTAAAAGCGATATAGGCCAAATACTGGCGTTCGGCGAGGCTTTGGCTTGCTCCGGGGGCTAATACACAATCCGCAGACTCCGCGGCCACACGGTCGTCATCGGTCAACAAGCTATCCTCGACAAAGGGGGTGGGAAATTGTTTCTGCGTGGCGCCGATTAAGAAAACGGCCTTCAGATCAGGATGCCGGCTGCGCTCGATGGAGCCGATCAATACCTGATCCAGCGTTGGCGGTATGAGGCCCAGCATCATGTGAGAAAAAGCCGAATTGAGAATGTCAAGCGTCTCCTCCATCGTCATCGTGCAGCCGGAAAAAACATCGGCCAACTCATCAAATACATCCACGAATTTGCTGTAGAATTGCTGATGTTCATCGGCGGTTGCCCGTTCGTTTTGATCAACGGCCTCTTTAATCCACCGGCCAAGAGTGCGGCGCACGTGGAGATCATTGAGAAAACCAAAAACCGCCCGCGTGAACTGTTCGGCACTATGGCTCGTTTCCGGACGATCGGCCGGATAAAGCCGATTCCGAAGCCCCATCAAGGGCCGACGGATTTCACGACGAATTCGGTTGATTCGCGGCTCATCGAATGTCTCATGTTCCCCATGCGCAAAATGCCACTCCTGGTCCGTTAGCCAATCGCCGGCGGAGATGCCGAAGGCGAGACAATAATTCTCCAACACATCCACATCGTAACGATCCACAGGCACGAGATCCGTTTTGAGATAACTGAAGAGTTCGCCGTGTGAAAAGCCCCCGGCCACGACGCGCAAAGCCGAGTTAACAAGCTGAACAATCGGGTGGTGGCTCAACGATCTCCGCTTATCAATAAAATACGGCACGCTGTAGTCGTCGAAATAGGCCCGGATATAATGCTCATACCGGCTGAGATCCGAGGCGATCACGGCGACGTCGCGATACCGGAATCCTTTGTTCTTAACCAACTGAAGTATCTTCCGAGCCACGAATCGAACTTCCTCTCGCTCATCCGGCGCCGAGACGATGCGAACATGCTCCGTTGCCGGCAGACGCACAGCATCCGGCGTGAAGATCTCACGTTCGATATGGGCAAGCTGAGGACATCGCGAAAACCGAACCGAGTCTTCAAGGAGGATAGGTTGAGCCCATTTGAGCTTGCTCTTTTTGACAACGTCAACGAGAGTGGCATACGTTCGTTCCGTCGGATAAAACATACCCGAGATGTCAAGGTTTTGCGCTTTCGGATCGGTTATGTCCATGTTCGATGCATCGAGACAGAGGGCGATGTGAGCATCTGCAGCGGCTTTCAGCAGTTCTGCGAGGATCGCCAGCTCGGCCGTCGTAAATCCGGCAAAGCCGTCAACCCACAATTGTGCTCCCCGGGTGAGTGGTGACACGGAAACGGCCCGGCAAGCGCGCATCAATTGAGCATCCGGATCGAGAAAGTCCTCCTCGATGAACTTAAGATACTCCTTAAAAATCAAACCGATGTCTGCGAATTTCAGGGCAGCCAACTGACTTCGTTCCTCTTTCGCCAGTTGACTCACCAAGTGATCCACATCCTCGGGAGTCTGGGCGTAGTCATGGAGTTCGGCGATGGTTCGCGCTATCTGCCCGGACAAGCCGGGACGGGGCGCCGTTGCGCCAAAGAGCTTAAGCCGATCCGCGTTCTCACGCAGAATGCGCTGGACGATCATTTGCTGACCGATGCGAGAAAGACTGGGCCTGGCGGTATTTTTGCCCAGCAGCAAAAACTGGAGACGGTCGAATGAGAGGACGTGCAGCCGGTGAAAGCCGGCGATTCTATCATCCGCCAGGATGGCCCGTTCCACCTGATACGTCGCTTGCTCGGGCACGAGCAAAATTAACGGCTGGTCCCCCGGTTCCAGCAGCGCATCGACCACCGCTCGTATGCAATAGTGCGTTTTACCCGTGCCGCTTCGACCAAGAATAAATTGAACCGCCATTGGAATCGTCCCTGATAGACACTCATTCTTCCGATCCCTTTTTACCACAATAGTCGATGAGTTTCAACTGTCACACGTACAGCTTAACACGTGAATTTGCACGTTTTGTACTTGTGATCAGGTGGCACGGCCATCTTGGCCGTGTTTTCACGGGCAGGAAGTCCGTGTCACACAACAAGAAGGCTATTCTCTGGCGAAATACGTACGTTTTCCGTTATCAAGTAAGAGATGGCTGATCTGTCGGTGAGGATGTCTATCGATCGGCGCCGGGCGTGCCGATGTATTCCGGATCGTCCGACGGGCGTGGTCCGAACGTGCTTCGAACGAGATTTTGAATATCACTCTCCGTGGGATAACTCACGACCGCGAAAAGCTCGAATCCATAGTCGTCCTCGGGTGCGAGTTTCGCGTACCATTCTGCCCGCTTGGGCATATTTGATCGCCCATCGGCAAAAAGGCGCCACCTGTTCTGCATCGCAATCTCGCCGGTTGCACTTTTCGTCGCCCAGGTCAAATCATAGACCTCCGTACCGGGTATGTCGGCAGCCCCTTCCCGGTCTTCTAAACGCGCCCATTCGGCATCCGCAGGCACATCGTTCGCATCAGCGAAAGGCAGGAGGCCAAAGGATTCGGCCTCCGATCTTTCAAGCTCGGCCAGCATCGATTGAGGAATGACTTCCGTCTGAATATAGCCGGAATGAACATACTTGGTCTTTTTCGCATTACGCGGCACATCCCAAAGCGTGAACTGGGCCTGATTGCCTCTTCCGATTTTGAAGAGCTTGACACCTAATGGCGTCGATGCCCATACTTGTCGGAACGGTTCGGCTTCGCCCGCCCGAAACGTCGAGATACAGATATTGTCTGTTTTCGTCAGGCGGGACTGAATTTGACTCAACGACACCGTCTTGTCAGATGGCACGCCGACAAAAAGAAAAAGACCGACGACAACCGCCGCGGCTGCGGCAGCCGGCACGGCGAACCTGCGTAGCCCCGCTACGGGCCAACGGCGAACCCCGATCCCGGTGGATCCTCCTGAAGCAGACTCCAGAAATGCGGCAAAAGCATCCTTGAGAATAGACCTGTCCGTCTCGGCGCGGGTCCTCATGTGCAATTGCTCGATAGCCCGTTCTAAATTGTCCCCTGGCTCCATTCCTTCATCGCTCCTTTAAGATTGCCCTGAGTTTGTCGAGACCGTAGCGGTATCGGCCCTGAACCGTACTAATCGGAATCCCCTGCGTTTGGGCTATTTCCTTAAATTTCATCCGACCGTTCAAGTGAAGCACAATGGTTTCACGCTGCTCGAACGGCAGCCGGGCCAACGCATCTGTGAGTCGCCTGGATTCTTCACTGAATTCGGCGAACCGTTCAGGATCGACCGAATCGGCCGCTATCTGACCGGCGTTGTCAAGCTCAACCATATGATGCTTCTTCTTCCGAAATTGGTCCCGGATACGATTGACCACACTTGCAATTAAATAATTTCGCAAACTTCCCCGAAGCCGGATATGCCTGACGCTCCCGGCAAAAGACACAAAGACATCATGCAAAACGTCTTCAGCCGCATTCCTATCGTGCAACAGGGACGTCGCAATCGTCAATAGATTGTCCTTGTACTCCATGTATATCTCACGCAGGGCTTCCTTATCCCCGCGCTTGAGTTGTGCTATTAGACGCTCATCGTTCGGCATCTAAATCCAGCCCAATTAGCTTTGCTCTAAAGCTTATGCTATTTATATGACGTTAAACGACAGACTTTAATCTAAAAAAAAATAACTCTTTCCGCCAGTTTTTTTTGGGACGAAAGTAAAAAGCTCCGATCCGTAGCAATATTTGCTTGCAATCGGCGGCGATTCACGGTAAATCTTCCCTTGAAGATATTGGATTGAACAACGTCCGGCTCCTCGAAGCCGAAACAATAGAAAGATAGAGTCGCAATGCTGGGTGTATTGTTCGGACAAGGTGAAGTTTTAGTCATTATCATCCTGACGGCGTTCGTGGTTTTCCTGATAGCCCGCGGCCGTCGGAAACGAAGCCGCTAATCCCCAAAATCCCCTCTTAGATCCTTCTTTGCTCGTTGCTGTTTTAATTGACTTCTCCGCTTCTTCTCTGCCAAACGGCGCTGGTTGATCGCATATGGAATCCGGGTTTTCTTCCGAACGGGACGTTTTTTGAGGGCTTCGGCCAGTAAAAGCTGAAATCGCTCGATGGCCGCCTCCCGATTGGCCTTCTGGGTCCGGTGCTTCTGAGAAACGACTCGTATTACCCCTTTTCTGTTCGCTCGCCCCGAAAGCCGGGTCAGGATGTGCCTTTTTTGTGTCTCAGTAAAACTCTCACAATGGGTCACATCAAAAAACAACGTGACCCGGGTGTTAACCTTATTAACATTCTGTCCGCCCGGACCGCCGCTCCGCGAGGTCTTGAAAACCAACTCATCCTCACGAATCGAAATGTCCTGTGTTATCTCAACCATCGTCTTTTTGATTCCAGCATATCCAACGCGGACGAGACGATCAAGAACTTCCTCTTTGCCCTTGCACAAAAGTTCAGGGGGTCTATATAATCCACGTTTGGGTATGATTTTAAGGAGAACGACCATGAAAACAGCACATCAAAGAACCAAACTCGCAGCAACCGTCTTCATTCTGGCCAGCGCATTCATCTTTTTCCTGCCGCTGATAGGAAATGAGTCCCTTCCCGCCAGAGCCGGCCAAAAGGTCACGCCGGACACCGAGGCGTTGAGAGCCGGAAAAAATTTCATTCCAACGAAAGTATACAGTGCCCGGGAGGACGAGGAAATCCTCAAGCTGTTCGACGGTCTCCGCGTCGCGGACGTTTCCGATGGAATGGACAAGGTGGGTTTGACCAATACCGGCCTCATGTGCCCCGAAATCCATGCCTTATGGAAAGACACCCAACATTACAAACACCGTTTCATCGGTATTGCCGTAACCGTCCGCTACGTCCCGACCAATAAGCCGACGGCCCCGGCGATGAAAACCCAGGCCTTCGACCGCTGGGTGGGCCAGTGGTATGGCAACTTATCGAGCGAACCGTTCGTGCCCCTCATTCGAAAAGGCACGGCGCTCGTCATCGACGACGCCCCGGACTCCGACGTCGGTTCCATCGGCTCGAATAATATCATGGGTTGGGCCCTTCGGGGTTGTGTCGGTGTCGTCACGAACGCCACCGCCCGCGACACGGATGAGATCATCACGGAAAAAATCCCCCTGTATTTCCGTAAGCCCGGCCGGGGGATTCGACCGGGTCGAAACGAAATCGAATCGGTCAACCGCCCTATCGTCTGCGGCGGCGTTCTCGTCGAACCGGGTGATATTATCGTCGCCGACGGTGACGGCGTCATCGTGGTCCCGCGCGCCAAGGCGAAAGAGGTCGCCGAATACGCCCAGTCCGTCATCGAAGGCGACAAAGCCGGCCGGCGCAACCTCTACAAAAAACTCGGCCTGCCCCCCGACGATTCGGTCAAATAATGACAAAAGCCGTTAAGTTAAAGTCACTGTCCAGCTAAGCCTACAAACTCACTCTATATAAACGAAGCACAAGTCTCATTTGGTAAAAAACCACCATGTAATCCATAGTCACCACCGCTGCACTCCTCACTACTTAGGGCTTGGTGAATGAGTCACCTCACGCACCTTGATTGTACGATGCTACGACACTGTTCAGCCCACAGCAAGCTTTGT